>ERZ506982.27-NODE-27-length-120704-cov-8.59729_pt1 | contig 120704 bp, 116 predicted proteins | sample MGYA00512886_ERZ506982 | MGnify/ENA metagenome assembly ERZ506982 | reverse complement strand
ACACCTACGCCCACGTCACCACCGACGCACAGCTCAAGGCGGCGCAAACCATGGGCAATATCCTCTCCCGTGCCGTCTGATGCTTTCTCCGCTGTCCGCTCCCGTTGGGGTCAGCGTTTGGGTCAGAAAAAAGCAACTCCATAAAACTGAAACATATGAAAAGCAAAAGTCCTCGAAATCGTCTGATTTCGAGGACTTTTGGCACGCCGTGAGGGATTCGAACCCCCGGCCTTCTGGTCCGTAGGTTGTATCAAGCACAAATTGGAGCCGAAACGGCTCCAATTTGTGCTTTTTACCGCCGCCCGCTCGGAGGATTTTCCATTGCTTCCGTCCAGCCCTGCCTGCTCCGGTTCCGTTCTGGGTCAAAAGTGGGTCAAAATTTCCTCACAGGCGGTTTTCAAAGCGGGAATGTCATTCACCAGAGTGTTCCATACGGAGGGGATGCCAATATCCCATCTCATTCAAGGCGGATTAGTGAGCCACCCCTATGAGGGCACCTGCTGCCGCATCACCCTCTACCCCATCGGGTGTGCGCACGATATTTTTCCAAGGTCTGATTGACATTTTTCGCGCGCAAATATATAATTGATACGCATACCAATTACATGATAGAAGGAGGCGATGCAGTCAGATGCGAAAGGACGGTCTGGAAACGAAACGAAAAATTCTCACCGTATGCGTCCGTCTGTTTCTGGAGCAGGGGTACAAGGAAACCTCCATCACCCAGATCACAGAGAATGCAGGCGTAACGCGGGGCAGCTTTCAGAATCTGTTTCGCACCAAGGACGCCGTGCTGCTGGAGCTGGTGGAAACCATGTTCAGCGGCCAGTTCAGCGCGGCGAAAAGCATCACCGGCCAGCAGCTGCCGCCGGTCTATGCCTATGCGGTGGAGACGGCCATCCAGCTGACGCTGACGGAGCTGAACGAGCGGCTTAGAGAAATCTATCTGGAGGCCTATTCCCTGCCGGACACGGCGGAATACATCCATCTCCACACCACGGCGGAGCTGAAGCAGATCTTCGGGGAAAGCTTTCCCGACTACGCCGACAGTGATTTTTATGAGATGGAGATCGGCACGGCGGGACTGATGCGGGGCTATATGGCTCGGAAATGCGACATCCACTTCCCTCTTGACCGCAAGCTGCGCCGCTTCCTGACGGCGGCCATGCGGGTATACCGGGTGCCGGAGGAGCAGCAGCGGCAGGTGCTTGCCTTTATCCAGTCGCTGGACATCCGCAGGATCGCCGCGGAGGTCATGGAGAAGCTGTTTGCCGTGTTGGAGATAAAATTCGATTTTAAGCTGTCGCCTAACGGGGAAAAGGAGGAAGCCAGATGGAAAAACGGGTTTTGGGGCTTATACTGATGTTGGTCATGGCGCTGACACTTCTGCCGACAACGGCAGAGGCAGCGGATTTTACCGGCTGGACAAAGCTGATCTCGGGAAACTACAATTTGGGAACCGGCAAATACTATCTGACCAGCGACGTCACCATGAGTGAGCTTTTCCGGACCCAGAGCCATGCCAATGTCACCATTGACCTGAATGGTCATGTGCTGGATGCGAAATGGGGCGTGCGGGTTGGCTTGTACGGCAGCCTGACCATTCTGGACAGCGCTCCCAACGCGCTGCACACCGGCAGCAACGCGGAGCTTCCCGCCGGTGGTGTGATCCGCTGTACATCTGATAATTTCGACATAGGGTGGGACAATTCCGGGACTAAGTATCCCGCCACATGCTATCTGAACGGCGGCACTATCCTGAGCAGCAGGGTCAACATCATGTCCGGCGGCAAGCTTTACATGAATGCCCTGGCGCACATCAAGGGCGGTACGGTCCATTTGATCGCATCCGACTATGCCCCTGCGACCACGCTGTACGCCAACGGCGGGGTGATAGACGGAGAGGTAAGCGGGTACGGTATCATAGAAAATACGGCCTCCACCGTTACATCCTTCTATGGGGGTGCGGCGTATAACGTAAAGATCAAAGGCGGTCTGTTTTACGGCGCAGATCTCGACGGTACCAAGGACGGCACGACCGTGACCTACAATAGCGATGGTGCGACGTATGCCACGCAGATCCTGCCTGCCAACGGCAAGGCCGCAGAGCCTGACGCTCCCAAAAAGGATGGCTGCATTTTCACAGGTTGGCTTAGGGCGGATGGTACGTCCTTCGAATTCAATACCCCCATCACGGAGAATACCACCCTCACCGCCGGTTGGTTCGATCCCACCACCATTGGCAGTCCGCAGCTAAAAATCGGTGAAGATAATCTGTGGTATGTTTCCTATGACGATGGTAAAACTTGGACTTCCCTCGGTGTAAAAGCCACCGGAGCCACCGGCGAAAAAGGCGATAAGGGTGACACCGGAGCCACCGGCGCTCAAGGCGAAAAGGGTGAAAAAGGCGATAAGGGCGATACCGGAGCTACCGGCGAAAAGGGCGACAAGGGTGACACCGGAGCCACCGGCGCTCAAGGCGAAAAAGGTGAAAAGGGCGATAAAGGCGATACCGGAGCTACCGGCGAAAAGGGTGATAAGGGTGACACCGGTGCCACCGGCGCCGCCGGTAAGGACGGCATCAACGGCCTGACGCCCCGCATCGGCGATAACGGCAACTGGTGGATCGGCGATACCGATACCGGCATTTGGGCCAAAGGTGTAAAGGGCGACACCGGCGCGCAGGGTGAAAAAGGCGACAAAGGTGACAAGGGCGACACCGGTGCCACCGGTAAGGATGGTAAGGACGGCGTGACGCCTCTGCTGCTGATCGGCAAGGATAACATCTGGCGCATCTCTTATGATAACGCCGCTACCTGGACATCGCTGGGCGTAGCCGCCACCGGCCCCAAGGGTGATAAGGGCGATACCGGCGCGACGGGAGCAACAGGCGCCACGGGCGCCGCCGGAGCGGCGGGTCGGGATGGGCGTGACGGTCTCAACGGTCAGGACGGCGTGGGCATCGTATCAGCGGAGATCAACGCCGACGGCAACCTGATCCTCACCTATACCAACGGCGAGACCACCGATCTTGGCGTGGTGGTGGGCGCGGATGGCCTGACGCCCTTCATCGGCGACAACGGCAACTGGTGGATCGGCGAGCTGGACACCGGCGTCAAGGCCGCAGCTTCCTCCGAGGTCGCGTCTCCCGTCACGATCGTTATCGGCGTGGCCGCTGGACTGGCCCTTGTCGGCAACATCGCATTGGCGCTAACGCTGCGCAGCGTTCTGAAGAAGAAGGAGCTTGTGTAACGGCAGCACCGGAAATCGTTGCGTACACGTAAATATATCGAGGGTTTGGACTTTACGATTCAGGATAATTATGCTGAAATAATGAACGAGTCTATTGATCTTTTTGTAAGAATGCGTGATGTATTGAGCAAATACATTCGGGCTGAAGCGTAAACAAAATACACCGATAGAAAGTTTTCAGAACTGATTGAATTTGCCTTTGGATTAAGTGATCACCCCATAAGAACCCCTACATAGAAATCCCCCCATTTATTCTACGTCTTGGTCAGGCTGTGTAGCAACGCAAAAATGACCACGCTGTAACCAAAGAATAGACTCCGCAGCCCTGCGGGGCAGCGACACCGGAGGAAGCGGACGCACGCTGTAAACGCGCACATCCGCTTCCTCCGGCTTGTTGTATCATCCCACGGTCAACCTCACACAGAGCAGAGACGCCCCGTGTTTGCACCTGTGAGCCGATGTGTAGACTCCTTCGGGGAAGGGTAGCATCCTTGTCGCAGAGAGGGATTTCGAGCCGGTTTTGGGCGAATTTGAGCAAGATTCCAGTGCGCCGAAAAAGGAGCAGGAGAAAGGCATTGGCGCTTTTCGCGCCAATGCCTATTCACAGCAGCCCGCAGTGCGAGCTGCCGCAAGGGTTTGCGGGTTTTGGAAATTGACGCTTTTTTCGAGGTTCCCAGAACGGTTTGACGCTAAATTTGAGAAAAGTCGCCGCAAAGCCCCGTGTCACAACGGTTTGCGGCGGCGCTTTGATAGAAAATCGGTACGCTTTATACCGTTGTAGTCGGCGGAAGTCTCCGTAGCAACTCAAATCTTGCTACGCCATAAACAAAGATAAGCGGCGGTTGAGAATTGATAACTTTCTGATAATAGTGTGGCTTCCCCATAGCTTTTCTCTGCCTTTTACGGTATTGTGTGCCGTTACAAAGGAGGCTGATACCATGCCAAAACGACGAGCAAACGGCGAGGGCAATATCCGCAAACGAAAGGATGGCCGCTGGGAGGGCCGGTACACTGTCGGTCACGATCCGGAAACCGGAAAGGCCATCATCAAAAATGTCCTCGGTAAGACACAGACAGAAGTCAAGGAAAAGCTGAAGAAAGCCATCGAGGAAAATGTGGGCATCGACTACGGGCGGGCCAAGACCTACACGGTGGGAACATGGCTGGAGGTCTGGATGGAAAACTACGCAAAAGTAAAACTCAGGCCGTCCACCTTCAAAACCTCGCAAGGCTTTCTGAAAAACCACATCAAGCCGCAAATCGGCAGCGTTCCGCTGGCAGATCTCACTTCTCTGGACTTACAGCGGTTCTACAAGCACCTGTTGGACGGTGGCCGGGTAGACCGCATTGAGGCCAAGAAAAAGCCGAAAGGTCTGGCTCCCAAAACGGTACGGAACATCCATCAGATGATCGGCTCGGCGTACAATCTTGCCATGGAACAGCGCCTCGTCACGAAAAATCCCACACAGGGCTGTGCGTTGCCAAAAGTCGAACACAAAGAGATGAAAACGCTGACCGCCGACCAACTCAGCGCCTTCTTCCAGGAGGCCAGGGACAGCGGCGTGTACGAGCTCTACTACCTCGCCCTCACCACGGGATTGCGGCGGGGCGAACTGCTGGGGCTAAGGTGGACGGATGTGGACTTCCAGCATGGCATACTGAAAATCCAACGGGCCATCTCGCGGCAAAACGGCAAAGTGGTGGAAGCCCCGCTGAAAACGAAAAACGCCTACCGCACACTGCCGTTGTCGGCAGACGCGATAGACGTTCTAAAGGCACAGAAAAACAAGGTGGGAAGCAGCGAATGGGTATTTCCATCGCCCACCGGAGGCCCCATGTCGCCGGACAGCGTGTTGCATATGTTGCACCGCGTTCTAAAGCGAGCAGGACTGCCACGGATACGCTTTCATGACCTGCGCCACACCTTCGCGACCATGGCCCTCCAGAACGGCGTGGACGTAAAAACCGTGTCCTCGATGCTCGGTCATTACTCCGCAGGCTTCACACTGGACACCTACGCCCACGTCACCACCGACGCACAGCTCAAGGCGGCGCAAACGATGGGCAATATCCTATCCCGTGCTGTCTGATGGTTTCCGCTACCCGCTCCCGTTGGGGTCAGCGTTTGGGTCAGAAAAAAGCAGCGGGAGAAAACAACAACTAATACAAACAAAAAGACCCGAAGCCTTACGGTTTCGGGTCTTTTTGGCACGCCGTGAGGGATTCGAACCCCCGGCCTTCTGGTCCGTAGCCAGACGCTCTATCCAGCTGAGCTAACGGCGCGTGTCTCATCGACAGCTTGATTATAATAGCACAGTTCAAAACAAAAAGCAAGAGGGATTTTTCAAAATTCCCAATTTTTTTCGCAGTGCCTCGCAGCACCCTCCCCCGCCCTGTCAAGCACCGCCGGGAGCAGCGCACAAAAGTCCCGCGAGCCGTTGGCCCGCGGGACTTTTCCTCGTTTCAGCTCTCCCGGTTATACAGACCTGCCACATCGTCCAGCTTCACGGAGAACACCACGGACTGCGCCTCGGACTGGGCGCCCGCCTTCTCCATGATGGCCTGCATGATGGCTGCCCGCTTGTCCGCCGACGTCACCAGCAGGATCATCTCCCGTTCCTCCGTGATGGCCAGGCCAAAGAACTTATTGGCGTTGTCGGCATCGGTGGCGCGGGTGTGCAGCACCGTGCCGCCCTGCGCGCCGGCGGCGGAGGCCGCCTCCATCACCATATCGGAATAACCGCCGTTGGCAATGGCGATCACCAACTCGTACCCGGATTCATGCATCAGATCTTCCTCCTTTACAGACAGATCCGGCTGGGCGTCCGCGCCGCCGGAGGTCAGATAATTCATGGCGGACTGCCCGCCCACGCTGCTCAGATGCAGACATACGGCGATGCCGCTGCCGGGCCGGTCGATGTGCATAGTGTCCACCAACTCCCGCATCAGCACATCCTTCACCTGCGGCGCTACCACGGAGAACAGCACGGTTTTCTCCGTGGCCTCCAGCCCCAGATAGCTGAGCATATCGTCGCTGGCGGTACCGCGCCCCAGCGCCGAGAATACCACCGGCGCGCCGAACGCCCGGTAGAAATCCAGAAAATGCTTGCTGCCCATCACCCGATTGGTGATGGTGATGATGTAATACAATCTGCTGCTCATACCGTCACCTCCGTCAGCACAGCTCAATGATCGGCTCCACCGCCACGGGAGCCGCCGCAGGCGCCTTGGCGTGCTTCAGCTTCCGCTGATAGCTCAGACCCAGCAGCTGGATGGTCACCAGCGGCGTCATGGCCACCATCGCCACCACGCCGAAGGCGTCTGTCACCAGATTGCCACCCACCGCCTCGCACGCGCCCAGCGCAAAGGGCAGCAGGAACGTGGCGGTCATAGGGCCGGAGGCCACGCCGCCGGAGTCGAAGGCCACCGACGTGAAGATATCCGGCACCACGAAGCTCAGCGCCAGACTGATGGCATAGCCGGGGATGAGGAACCACATGATGGACACGCCGGTGAGCACCCGGATCATGGCCATGCCCAGCGACACCGCCACGCCCACGGACAGAGCGATATTCATGGCGTGGGCCGGGATAGCGCCCGCCGTGATCTCCTCCACCTGCTTGTTCAGGACGTGTACCGCAGGCTCCGCCTGCACGATGAAGTAGCCGATGACCATGGCGATGGGGACGAGGAGCCAGTTATAGTTGTGTCCGGCGATGCTGCCGCCCAAAAAGCTGCCAACGGGCATAAAGCCCACGTTGACGCCGGTGAGGAACAGCGCAAGACCCACATACACATAGGCAAGCCCCACTGCCATACTCAGCAGCGCACGCCGCTTCAGCCGCTTGGTAATCAGCTGGAACAGCACCAGAAATACCGCAATAGGCGCCAGCGCCTTGGCCGTCTCCGCAAAGTACTCCGGCAGGGCGTCCACATAGGCGCGGAACATCTCCACCGTGTCCTTGGCGTCCGGCATGACGGTGTTGGTATAGGCGTTGCCGTCCGGCTGGTACAGAAGACCCAGCAGCAGCACCGTGATGATGGGACCGATGGAGCAAAGCGCCACCAGACCGAAGCTGTCGCCTCCCGCCTGCTTATCGCTGCGGACGGCGCTGACGCCCACGCCCAGCGCCATGATGAACGGCACGGTCATGGGACCGGTGGTAACGCCGCCGGAGTCAAAGGCCACCGCCCAGAAGTCCGGCGAGACGAACATAGCAAGACCGAACACCAGTACATAGAACCCGATCAGCAGCCACCGCAGCTGGATGCCCAGCAGGATACGCAGCAGCGCGATGACCAGAAAGACGCCGACGCCCACAGCCACCGACCAGATGATGACGCGATTCTGGATGGCGGGTACCTGATTGGCCAGCACCTGCAGATCCGGCTCCGCCACGGTGATGATAATACCGATAAGGAAGCTGATGCCCACGATGATCCACACCTTTTTGGAGCGGGTGATCTCGCTGCCCACCGCCTGTCCCAAGGGGATCATGGACATCTCCGATCCCAGTGTGAAAAGCCCCATGCCGCCGATCAGCAGCACACCGCCCAGCAGAAACGCCATCATAGCGTTGTTGGGTACCGGCGCGATGGTGAAGCCCAGCGCCAGCACAATCAGCATGATGGGCAGCACCGAGGTCAGAGACTCGTGCATCGGCTTTTTGAAGATAGAGAAAAAGCCCTGTGCTTTTTGCCGTTTTTTCCGCAGACGTGCCTGCTCCTCTTGTACCGTTCTTCTCGTCAAATTACCAATCCTTTCCTGAAAAAAATAGCGTATCTGTCCAATTTTGGGCAGATACGCACTTGTATCTTCAGGTATCAGTATAGCAGATTTCACGCCGCCGCACAAGGGATAACCTGTGAACATTCCGTTAAAATCCCCTGGCATCGTTCTGTCAATCTGTGGGGAATGCTCAAAGCTCCTGCCGCGGGCCGGGGCGGAATTCCGCCGAATCCACGGTCACGGCGATGCTCCCCGCCGACAGCTCCGTCAGCCGCTCCTGCAGCGCGTCCACCCGCTCCGCCGGCAGGGACACCGTCAGCCGGATATCTGCGCCGTACTCGGTATCGTCCACCGTGCCGTCCTGCGCCGCCACCTCCAGCTTCACACGCTCCAGCATGGCGTAGGTGCAGGGGATGGACACCACCGCCCACTGTCCCATCACCGCGTATCCCGCGGCGCACAGAGCGTCCCGTGCGCCCTTGGAATACGCCCGCGTCAACCCTCCGGCGCCCAGCAGGATGCCGCCGAAGTACCGGGTCACCACGCACACCACATTGGTCACGCCCTCCCGCTGGAACACGTTGAGCATGGGCTGACCCGCCGTACCCTGCGGCTCCCCGTCGTCGCTGTACCGGACGATGTTCTCCCCGATAAGGTAGCACCAGCAGTTGTGCCGCGCGTCGTAGTACTGCTTCTTCATCTGTGCGATAAACGCCCGGGCGTCCTCCTCCGACTCCACCGGCAGCAGGTGGCTGATGAAGCGGGAGCGCTTCTCCACGAACTCGCTGTCCGACGCCTGAAACGGCACACGAAATGTCTCAGCCACGGCGCACCTCCTTCTCCCAGTCCTCTCGGTCGATAGCATAGTAGCAGGCAGGCCGCTCCGTCGTCTGCGTCATTCCCAGTCCTCCTTGGGCTCTACCCAACCCTCGATATAGTCCTTGAGCTGTCCCATAATGCGGGGCGTACACACCGCCGTCACGTCCACCGTCTCGCCGTAGGCCACGTTCTCCACCTTGGCCTCGCGGTACAGGCCGTCCAGCAGCCCCGTCTTGTCGTAGGGCAGGTGGATGACCACACGTTTGGTACCCTTGTCCAGCTTCTTGTCCACGGCGGACAGCAGCGCGGGGATACCCTCGCCGGTCTTGGCGGAGATATACACCGCATCCGCCTCCCGCTCCTGCTGGGCGGTAAACGCCACGTCGCACTTGTTGTATACGCGGATGCAGGGGATCTGCTCCGCTCCCAGCTCCCGGATCAGCTCATCCACGATGTGTGCCTGCTCCCGCCACTCCGGGTTGGATGCGTCGATGACATGCAGCAGCAGGTCGGCGTACTCCAGCTCCTCCAGCGTGGCCTTGAACGCCTCCACCAGCTGGTGGGGCAGCTTGCGGATAAAGCCCACCGTGTCGGAGATCACCACGTCCAGCGTGTCGCTGACCGTCAGCAGACGGGTGGTGGTGTCCAGCGTGTCAAACAGCCGGTCGTTGGCGGGGATGCCCGCGCCGGTGATGGCGTTGAGCAGCGTGGACTTGCCTGCGTTGGTGTAGCCCACGATGGCCACCACGGGGATCTCGTTTTTCATCCGGCGCTGTCGCTGGGTGCCACGCACGCGGCGCACCTCCTCCAGCTCCTCCTTCAGCTTGTCGATCTTCCGGCGGATATGGCGGCGGTCCGTCTCCAGCTGCGTCTCACCGGGGCCCTTGGTGCCGATGGGCGAGCCGCCGGTGCCGCCCTGCCGCTCCAGATGCGACCACATACCGATCAGCCGCGGCAGCAGATACTGGTACTGTGCCAGCTCCACCTGCAAGCAGCCCTCCTTGGTTTTGGCGCGCTGGGCGAAGATGTCCAGAATGAGGCCGCTGCGATCCAGCACCTGCACGCCGCAAAGCTCCGTCAGAACCCGGATCTGGGAGGGCGACAGGTCGTTGTCGAAGATGACCATGGTGGCGTCGCCGTTTTCCACCATGCGCTTGACCTCCTCCACCTTGCCCTCGCCGATAAAGCTGTGGGGGTCAGGCTTCTCCCGGCTTTGCAGGATGGTGCCCACCGGCTCGCCGCCGGCTGTCTCCACCAGCGCGCCCAGCTCCGCCAGACTCTCCTCGTCGGCGCTGTCCGCGCCCAGTACCGGGGAGCGAAGCCCCACCAGTACCGCATAATCCCGCCTCTGCTCCTTGTTCTGTTCAATGGTCTTTCGTTCCATATAGTACCCTCTTGCCTGTATTTTGGTATAGTATACCGTATCCCGCGGCAAATGTAAATAAACAAGACCCGCACCAAACGGTACGGGTCTTGTGATGTGATGTGTCTCTTTTACTTGTCCAGGCCGAAACGCTTGTTGAACTTGGCAACACGTCCGCCGGTATCCACCAGCTTCTGCTTGCCGGTGAAGAAGGGGTGACACTTAGAGCAGACTTCCACGCGAATATCCTTCTTCGTAGAACCTGTCTCAATCACATTACCGCAGGCGCATTTAATAGTAGTCTGCTGATAATTGGGATGGATTCCTTCCTTCATTGCTCATGTTCACCCCTTTCTGGTTCACTTGTCGCCGTGGCAGACCCACAAACGCAACTGTGATGATAGCACATATTTTCCGCAAATGCAAGCATTTTTCGCAGCGTTTACAAAGAAATTTCCGTGCCGCTCCGGAAAAAGTACAGGATGCGCTGTGACACCGGCTTTTCCATGATGCGGCTCAGGGCGTCGCTGTATGCCTGCAGCTGTGGACGGTACAGCTCTGCGCGTTGGAGCGTCTCCTCCGCCGTCACGCGGTCAGTCTTGAAATCCACCACCGTCAGCGCCCCGTTTTCCTCGAATACGCAGTCCGCCACGCCCTGGAGCAGCAGCTCCTCGCCTTCCGCACCCTTGGCGTAGCGCTCCGCCGGCATCAGCAGGGCGAACCGGTACTCCCGCCACACCTTCTCCGCGCTTCGGATCCGGGCTGCCAACGGCGAACGCAGGAACGCCGCGATGCTCTTGGCGTCTACCGCCTCCGCCTGCTCCGGCGTCAGCAGCCGCCGCTGCTCCAGCATCCGCACCTGTGACCGCACCGCCTCCTCCGTCGGCTCCGTATCCAGCGGCAGGTACTGCATCGCCAGATGGATAGCCGTGCCGCGTTCGGCGGCGGACAGGCCACGCGCCGCCTGCAGGAAGCGGGGCTTCTCCGGCGCGGCGGGACACCGCACCGTCCCCGCGCCCTCGGCGATCTCCTGATCCAGCTCCCGGCCCTTCAGCTGGGTGGCGGTGAGCTTCGTCGGTATCGTCGTCACCGCCTGATGCGGGTACTCGAACGCCAATGCCGCCCGATCCGGCTGGGTATAGGTCTGTGTGTCCCGGCGCTCCGCCGGTACTGATGCACCGTCGCCGGTGTCGCCGCCGTTACCTCTCCACAGACGGATGGTCCACCCCTCCGGTATCGGCGTCAGCGTCTCCGGACGGATGCCCGCCAGCGCGTGGAGCGGTGCCGCCTCGTGGGTATGCAGCAGCGACAGCAGCAGCCATTCTCCCGGCGATTTGGCGGCAGCCACCGCCTCCGGCATCACTGGCGAGCCTGTCAGCACCGCCAACTCCCGCAGCTTTTTATCCATGTGCCGCCGGCAGTCGATGAGGATCAGCTTCTCCTTGGCGCGGGTCATGGCCACATATAAAATCCGCATCTCCTCGGCCTTGGCCTCCCGCTCCAAGCGCAGTGCCAGCGCCGTCTTGGAGATGGTCTTATAGCGGATATGCCGCTCCATGTCCACCCGCTCTGTCCCCAGTCCCAGCGTGGGATGCACCAGCACCGGACGACTCATATCCTGTTGGTTGAAGCTCCTTTGCAGGTCCGCCAGAATGACCACCGGAAATTCCAGACCCTTGGAGCCGTGGACGCTCATGATCTGCACGCCCTCCGCTGAGCGAGCGGCGGACAGTCCCGGCGCATCGCCCTTTTCCAGCAGCCGCCGCAGATGGGTAATAAAGTCGAACAGCCCCGCCTTGCCGCTCTGCGCCAGCTGGCGGGCATAATCGTACAGCGCCGTCAGCCGTGCCTGCCGCAGAGCGCCGTCGGCCATGGCGCCGAAAATTGCCATAACGCGGCACCGGTCGTAGATGTACCACAGCAGCTCGTCCACCGCCATCTCCCGCACCGCCCGGCGCAGCTCCTCCAGCAGTGCCAGAAATTCCCGCACCGCCGGTCCTTCGTCCCGACACAGCGCGTCGTAGTAGTCGCCCTCCGCCTGTAAGGCGCGGATGGCCGCCAGCTCATCGGGACACAGCCCCACCAGCGGCGAGCGCAGCACAGAGATGAGAGGTACATCCTGTCGTGGATTGTCCACGATCTCCAGCAGCGACACCGTGACGGCGATCTCGATGGCGCCGAAAAAGTCATCCCGCTCCCCGCCGCCGCAGGGGATGCCCTCCCGCGCCAGCGCCGCGGTGAACGCCTTCATCCGCGACCGGGGCGAACGCATCAGAATGACGATATCCTCCGGCCGGACGGGGCGCATAACGCCGCCCTCCCCCTGTATGGGGAAGCCCTCGTCCAGCAGCTGCCGGATACGCCGTGCGGTGAAGCGGGCCTCCGCCTCCGTCCGGTCGAATTTCTCCTCCGGTGTATCCTCCACGCTGATGACGTGCATCTCGGTCTCCCGGTCTGCCGCCTCCGCATAGTAATCCGCGCCGAAGTACAGCTGCTCGTCTGCCGTGTAGTCCATCTCACCCATTTCCTGGGACATGATATCCCCGAACACAAAGTTCGTGGCGGTCAGCACCTCCTGCCGGGAGCGGAAGTTCCGGCTCAGGACCATGCGCCGGGGCTGGCCGTCCGCCGCCTTCGCCGCATCCGTGTAGCGCCGGTATTTCTCCAAGAATATGGTGGGGTCTGCCAGACGGAACCGATAGATGCTCTGCTTCACATCCCCCACGGTGAACAGGTTCCCGCCCTCTCTGGAGATGGCCTGAAAGATGCAGTCCTGCACCTCGTTGGTGTCCTGATACTCGTCCACCATGATCTCCTGATACCGCTGGGATACCTGCCGTGCCAGCTCCGTAGGGCTTCCGTCCTCCTGACACAACAGCGTGACGGCGTAGTGCTCCTGATCGGAGAAATCCATGGCGTTGCGCCGCACCTTCTCCGCTTGATACCGCTGGGAGAACTGCTCCGTCAGCCGCAGCAGCGCCAGCATCGCCGGAGCTGTGGCGCGGAGATCCTCCAAATGCGCCTGCTCCGGCACCTGATACGGTGCCGCCAGCTTTTTCAAGGCATCCTTGCACTTCTTCAGCACCGCCTGCGCCGCCGCCTTGGCCGCACCGTTCTCATCGCCCCGCACCGTGCCCATGCGCCGGAATTCCGGCGCGATGCGGCCCATGGCCTCCCAGCCCTCCTGCGCCGCCTGTTCATACTGCCGCAGCTGTGCAGCTGTCTCCAGAAAACGGTCGGCATAGGCGTTGTACACTGCCTCGCAGTCCTTCATGGCGTCCACAGCCCGCTCCAGCTGCTCCGCCCAGAACAACGCCTTTCGCACGGTATCCTCCATGACCGTCCGACCGTATACACTGTCGGCCAGATGTGCCGGCAGGCTCCGCCAGCTCTCCGCCGCCTGATGCAGCCACCGCACCGGGTAGGGGTGGCTCTGGATCTTCTCGTGCAGCTCCAGCACCAGCTCCACCAGCTTCCGGTCATCCCGTCCCGCGCCCAGCGTACCTGCCAGCAGTGCAAACTCCGTGTCGCCGCTTTCAATATTCTGATAGAACGATTCCAGCGTCCGCTCCAACGCCCGATCCTTCAGAAGCTTGGCCTCCGCCTCATCCAGTACCCGGAAGTCCGGCGTCAGGCTTCGTCCGTCCACCGGCTCCAAAAGATGGATATGCTCCCGCAGCAGCGACGCGCAGAAGGCGTCCACCGTTTTGATATCCGCCTGATACACACGGAACATCTGACGGCGCAGATGCCGATCCTCCGGCGAAGCCGCCACCCGTGCCGACAGCTCTGACGCCAGCCGCGCCCGCAGCTCCGCCGCCGCAGCGCGGGTAAAGGTGATGATGAGGAAGTCGTCCACATCACAGCGCTCCTGCGTCAGATAGGAGAACACTCGCTCCACCAGCACCTTGGTCTTGCCGGAGCCGGCGGCGGCGGACAGCAGCAGGCTGCCGCCCCGGTCATAGACCGCCGCGTGCTGCTGCTCCGTCAGCTTCAATTCAGCCATGCTGCTTCACCTCCTCATCCACCACCTGCCAGAACTCCTCCGGCGTTGTTTTTCGCAGATAATGCGGCTTGTCCCGGCTCTCATCGAACCAGCACGCCGACTGGAACGCGCACCACGCACAGGCACTGTCCTGCGGCCCGCGGGTGCAGGGGTCGGCATCGATATTGCCCTCCCCGATCTCACGGGCCACCCGGTGCAGCAAACTGTCAATATACCGCGCCATCTTGCCCATCTGCGCCGTGCTTACCAGTACACTGGATGCCAGTCCCTGCACCGCACCGTCCTTCGTCACACCCACCGGCAGATAACACGGTGACTCCAATGCGCTGTGCTCCATGGCGGTCAGGACCTCCGGTTCGCCCAGCAGCATACCGGTACGCCGCAGCTCGCGCCGCAGCATATCCTCGATCTTGTCCGGCGGAAGCGCCCGGTCAGCCTGCAGGATGATATCCCGCGCCGGCATATACAGCACGCCCGCCGGCTCCACCGGCCTGCCGAAGTAGCTGCCCCCCTCCCTTTGCAGGGTGAACAGGTACAGCAGCATCTGGATACCCAATCCGTACCGCACATCCGTCAAGTCGAATGCCTTTTTGCCGGTCTTATAGTCCACCACCCGCAGATAGAGCTTGCCGTCCTTCAGCCAGCCGTCCACCCGGTCCACCTTGCCGCCAACAGAGAGGGTGGTAGCGCCCTCCGTCACGGTGATGGCGGGGAGCTGCCCGTCCTTACCGCCGAAGCCCAGCTCAAAGGCCATGGGCTGGAAATCCGACACCGCCATCTCATCGGCGATGTTCTCCACGATGGCGCAGGCCGTCTCCCGCAGGCGGGAGAACAGGTACCGGAACCGGGCGCTTTTTTCCTCGTAGCCGTCGATCTGCGTCCGGGCATATTCGTCCACATAGTGGTGTACCAGCTTCCGCAGCGCCGGCTTGTCCACCCGGCCATAGCCGCCCCGATCCCGCACATCCCGGTTCACGTTTTCCAGCAGATAGTGGATGAACGTTCCCACCTCCGGCGCTTCAAAGCCGGCGCTGGTGCGCTCCTTGGCGCGCAGACCGTACTCCATGAAGTACCCGAAATGGCAGCTTTTCAGCCGGTCGACACGGGAGGCAGACATGGCGATACGCCGCCCGTACAGCGTCTCCACCGCCTGCCGCGAGAGCTTGCCCCGTCCCATGGACCGGGCCTGCTCCATCCGCGTGAGCAGCGGCTTCTGCCCGTGCTCGGCGAAGTACTGCCACAGCGGGCCGCCCGGCTCCTGACCTGCCAGCGCCAGCGCCGCCGCAGGCAGCTCACGCCGGTAGCTGCCGTCCTCCCGGTCGATGGCCACCTGCGGAAACAGCCGCGTGATGCGTGCCACCACGAAGGAGGGCAGCAGCTGGCCGCCCATCCCGTCCGATAACGGCCACGTCACCGTCAGCGACGCCGTGGGCTGGGCGAGGCAGGCATAGATATTCTGCAGCTCCGCACTGAGCGGGTCAAAGGTGGCGTCGGACAGCAGGATGCCCCGCTGCTGTAAAAGCGCCCGCTCCTGCGCGTCCAAAATCCCGCCGCCCTGCTCCACCGTGGGCAGAACGTTGTCGTTGGCGCCCAGCAGAAACAGGTGCCGCACCGTATGCCGGTCGTTCCGGGTGAGGGGCGTCACCTTCACCTGATCCAGCGTGGCGGGGATGGTGGCCACGGCGTACTGGCTCAGCACCAGCCGCAGCAGGCGGGCAAACTCCTGCCCGTCCACCTCCACATCCCCCAGCAGCTCCACGAACTGATCCAGCACATCGCAGAAGATGCGCCACAGCTGGCTGTACTCCTCCGCAAGCTGCACCTGCCCATCGTCGTACAGCGCCTCCGTCTGCTGCTTCAGCGTCTCCGGCACCGCCGCCGACTCCGCAAATCTGTAAAGCGTTTCCGCTTTATCCCGTATGGTAAGTCCGGTCTTCAAGCCCTCGCTCAGGTCAATGAACAGGTCGCGCACCCGGCGGCGCACGGCATTGACCTCCGCCAGACGCTGCCGCCGCGTCTCATTCAGCTCCGCGCCGTAGCCGTCGGGGCTGGCCGTCCAGTCCGTGTCCCGCAGCCACATCGCGCCCCGGATCTCCCAGCGGATCACATAGTTTTCCAGAATGTCGCACTCCGCCGTGGAGACGCCCGCCATGCCGGTCTTGAGGCAGCGGAACACGTCCTCGTATTCAAACCCGCCGGTGACCGCGTCCACCGCCGACAGCAGCATGGTCGGCACCGGCTTTTCCAGAATATCGCTGCGGCGGCTGATATAGGCCGGTATGCCGTCCCGCCGGAATACCGCCTCCAGCAGCGGCCCGTATACATCCATATTCCGGGCTGTCACACCGATGTCCCGCCAGCGGCAGCCCTCCCGAGCCAGCCGCCGCACCTGTGCCGCCACATACTCCACCTCGGAGAAGGGCGTCTCCGCCTGATACAGCCGTATAGGAGGCTGCTCCCCCCGCCACGGCGTCTCATCGCCAAAGAAGCAGCGCTCCAGATGCGCCAGCGCCCCGGCGCCGTTGCTGACAAGCGTTTTCACTTCACACTCACTGCGTACTGCTGCCGCCATGCGCTTCAGCCGATCCCGCTGGCGCAGTGCGTTCTGGAAAAGCTGCGGGTCGGACTCGTCGCCCAGCAGTGTCACCGTCACGCTGTTGGCCTGCCGCAGCGCCGTCTCCAGAATATCCTCCTCCACCCGGTTGAAGTAGGAAAAGCCATCCACATAGACGTCCTTTCCCACCAGATAGTCCGAGCCCGGCAGGGTGTCGCACAGCTTCTGCACCCGGGAGCGGGCATCTATCCCCTCTCCGTGGAGGCGCGCATCGTAAGCGCCGTAGATCAGCGCCGCCGAGCGCAGCTTTTCCCCTGCCGCGCCGTCCATGTCGGATACCTGCTCCATCAGCGCCGCCGGCGTCACCCGGTAGGCGTACAGCTCATCCGCCAGCGCCACCAGCTGCCGCAGAAACGCCGGACGCTGGGAGGGACGGGCAAACACCGTCAGCCGTCCGCTGACCTCCTGCAGCGCCCGCCGCATGGTCAGCAGCTTGCCGCCGTTGTCCAGCGTCACATCCGCCAAGCCGCCGGTCTGGGACAGCACCCGGGTGGCCAGATTCCGAAAGCTCAGCACCTCCGCGTCACGGCTGGCCGTGGGGCCGCAGATGCGGCAGAGATCCAGCTCTGCCTCGTGGGAGGCATGCTCCGGCACCAGCAAGACCTGTGGGCGCTGCCGCCGCTGCTTCTCCAGCGTCTCCAGCACCAGCCGGCTCTTTCCGGCTCCGGCCCGTCCCATCCATATCTGTAATTTCATGCCGCGTCCCCCTCTTCTCGCCAGCGCCGCCCGATCACGGCTATTTGTGCTTATTATACCGTATCCACTGTCCAAAGGAAAGGACAATTCCCCTACGGCGCAAAAAAGAGCGCACCCGCCTCCCCGCACGTTCCCATGCGGAGCGGCATCGGTGCGCCCTCCTTGCTTCACTTTTCGATACAGAGCTGATGCCGCAGCGCGTCCCGGTTCTCCTCCGTCACCGTGACCACCCGCACACGCGGATGCGCCGCCACCCGGCGCAAAAAGGCGCTGTCCGCCTGCTGCAAAACGCCGCATACCGGCTTTTCGCCGTCCAGCGCCGCCAGCACCGCCGCTTGAAAGTGCTGTGCCGCCGCCTCCGCCGGCCCCAGCTCGTCCATGACGATGACCTGGCAGTCCGCCGTATCCGCCAGCGCCGCCACACCCAGCAGATCGAACCGCTCCGGCCGCTGCTCGCCGCAAAAGCAGACCAGATTCTCCGGTGCAGGGCGCTCTGCCGATGCTGCCCGCAGCAGATGGATGGAGGGGCGGTCAAAGACACCCTCCACCCGCAGGGTCAAAAAGCCGCCCGGCCTTTTCCCCTCCAGCAGGCAGCGCAGCAGCGTGGATTTTCCCACACCCCGCTGCCCCGTCAGGAACAGGTGGTCAGTGCATGGGGCAGCCATGGTGTACCTCCCCGTTGGCCTCACGGCGGGTGGCCCGCACGAGGATCATTTCCCCGGTAATGGATACCGCCAGCTCCTCCGGCGTCACCGCCTTGATGGCCGTCCCCACCGGCGTATGCACAAAGGCGATGGCCTCCTCGGAGATCCCCGCCTCCCGCAGGCGCTGGTTGACGAAGGCTGTTTTCTTCCGGGAGCCGATGACGCCCACATAGGCTGTCTCGCCCCGCAGCACCTGTACCTGTACCTGAAAATCGTATTCGTGGCCGTTGGTCATAACGACCACAAAGTCCTCCGTCCCCACGGACAAGTAGTTGCCGATGCGGGTGAAGTCGCCGCAGATAACCTGATCCGCCTGCGGGAATCGCTCCCGGGTGGCGAACTGGGGCCGGTCGTCGAACACCACCGGCCGGAAGCCCACGGTACACAGCAGCGGCACCAGCGCACGGGCGATATGCCCCGCGCCGAAGATCAATGCCCGCTCGCCGATGGGCAGCGGCATTGTAAAGCAGTTCTCCTTGCCGGTATCGTTGTCCGACAGATAGGGCATCGCGCCGTCCAGCGGCTGCACCAGCCAGCCCGGCTCCCGTGCGCCGAGCCGCCGCAGTACCTCCGCCGCCAGCGTGTCCCACGCGCCGTCCGCCGCCGGGATACGGCGGAAGTACACGGTCACATCGCCGCCGCAGACCATGCCGGTGCTCTGGGCGCTGCCGTCCCGGCGCAGGCGAAATTCGTGGGTACGGCTGTCCGCGCCGCTATGCAGCATCTCCTGTGCAAGGGCGATAGCCTGCCCCTCCACGGCGCCGCCGCCGATGGTGCCGGCCAGCAGGCCGTCCTGCCCTACCAGCATCTGGCTGCCCTTGCCCCTGGGCGCGGAGCCGTCGTCCCAGATGATGGTGGCCAGCACCGCGTCATGGCCCTTCTCCCGCTGGTACACCAGCGTCTGAAAAATGGTATGCATGGACTCTCCTCCCGCCGCCGCAGCGGCTGTTCACGGACACCCAGCGGCATTTATGCGCCGCTGGGTGTCCTTTTTCAATGTGTACAGGTCACGCCGCCTGATCGTTCAGAGGCGCAGAGCCGCCCACCAGTGCATTGTACTGCTCTTGCGTCAACTCACAGTGATAGAACAGCTGGAAGTAGGTGCTGACCTCGGTGTACAGGTCGTAGTCCGCCGCAGTGGGGTACAGGATCTTCGCCATCCACGTCATACCCAGCAGCCGCTGGACGCTGGGCGGGAAGCCCATCCAGTTGTAGGGCCCCATGGGTACCTCGTAGTAGGCGCCGTTCTTGATAGCGGTGACGGTCTGCCAGTTCTCGTTGCTGCCCACGGAGGCGTAGATGCTGCCGGGGGCGAACAGGATCACATCCGGATTCCAGTTGAGGATCTGCTCCATGTCCACCTCGTTGCCGGTACCCTTGCTGGAGGGCTCCTCCACCACGGCCAGGTTGTTGGCCAGCAGGTCGATGGCCTCGGCGTGATAGGAGCCTTTGGCGATGACGTTCAGGCCCTCGTCACCGGTGATGTACAGAAGATTTGCCTTCTCCACGCTGTTTGCGATCTCCACGGCGCGGTCATAGGCGTAGCGGCAGTAGTCCGCCAGACCCTGCGCCTCGTTGGGCATGGCCAGCAGGTCGCCCAGCATGGCGTAGGTGTCGTCCATAGCGGCGAGGTAGGCGTCGATGTGGACGAAGGGGATGCCGGTCTGCTCCTGCAGGGCGTCCATGTCCTCCACGATGCTGCCCTTGGGCTCGCCCACATCGATGACCACATCCGGCGCGGCGGCCAGCAGCGTCTCCAGATTCATCTCACCCTTGCCGCCGTAGAGCTGTCCCAGCAGCGGCAGATCATAGTACTTCGTATCCAGAAACTGAGCGGCGCTCTCATCCCACGCATTGGCGATACCCACCAGCTTGTCGGGCGCCATCGCGAACACCACGATCTGCGCCAGCGGGCCGGAAACGGCGACCTTCTCCACGTTCGCAGGCACCGTGACCTCGCGGCCGCAGGAATCGGTAAACACACGGGTCACAGCCTCGTCACCGGTATGCTGGCTATCTCCGCCATTCGTCTCCGGCTGGGCGCCGCAGGCAAACAGCGACACGGACATGACCAGCGCCAGCAGCAGCGATATCCATTTTTTCCCCTTCATTTTCGTTCTCCTCCTGATTTTTCATACCTCTATCCCGTTTTACTCCGGTTTTTCTTCCTGTTCTGCTCTGTTTTGCGGCATTTCCGGAATGTTCGACGCATCAAATACCAGTATTCCCGCCGGGCGGAGGCTTGGCAGCCGCCACGGGAAGACGGCGTCGCCCGTTGTCTCCAATCTCTCCTGGAGAAGCGCCTCTGTGATGAGGGCGGCGTCGTCCTGCCGCCGGTACAGGGCAAAAAAGCGCCGGGCGTCCTCCAGACTGCGGAAGGGCTGGTCGAAGCGGAACGCCGTCCGCTTCAGCTCGTAGGGAATGCCCAGCTCCTCCAGACGGCGGCAGGCTACCTCCAGCCCATGGCTGCCGCCCAGCGGCTGCCGCGTCACCGTAAAGCGGTGGGCAGTCTGGTCGCGTTTGACGGCGATGACCCTGCCGCGGCACTGTGTCTTGGCGACGGACAGGATCTCGTCCATGCTGCCGAAGAAGCAGAACACCATGGCGTCGTAGGGCTTTTCCGGCCGGTGGGCAAACACATCCTCACAGCAGGGATACACGTTCTCGATATGCCGAAGCGCCAGCTCCCGCTCCAGCACCGCCAGCGCACGCTGCTCCCGTTCCACCGCCGTGACGGTGCGGACATAGGGCGACAGCGCCAGCGACAGATGCCCAAGACCGCAGCCTGCGTCGCAGACGGCGTCCTCCGGCGTCAGGTACGGCAGCAGCTCCGCCGCCAGACAGCGGTGAAAGTCGGTCTCACCGGCTGCGTCCGCCATAAAGCGGATCCTGTCATCTGTCCAGCGGAACATCGTCCACACCCCCCTTCGGCACGATGGCGGGGCCGTGCGCCGTGTCCAGCAGCACGGCGTCCACGCCGTAGAGACGGTGGAGAAGCTCCGCCGTCAGCACATCCCGCGCCCCGCCGAAGGCGGCTACACCGCCGCCGGACAGTGCCAGCACGCAGTCCGCAAACCGCAGAGCGTGCTGGGGATCGTGGGTGGAGAGGATCACGGTATAGCCGCGGCGTGCCAGCTCCTTGACACACCGCAGCACCCGCAGTTGGTTGCCGTAGTCCAGTGAGGAGGTCGGCTCGTCCATCACCAGAATATCCGCCTGCTGACACAGGGCGCGGGCGATAAGCACCAGCTGCTGCTCGCCGCCGGACAACTCCGAAAAGCTGCGCCGCGCCAGCTGTGCCACGCCCATTCGCTCCAAGGCGGCCATGGCCTGCTCCTCCTGGGCGGCGGAGGGGGAGCGGAACGGCGAGAGCTGACGGGTCAGCCCCATCAGCGCCGTATCCAGCACGGAGTAGCCAAAGGTGGGGCGGTGTATCTGGGGGATGTAGGCGATATGCGCCGCCAGCGCCCGCTGTTCCAGCGTCCGGGCGTCCCGCCCGTCCAGCAGAATGGCGCCGCCGTAGTCCGGCAGGCCGCCGAGGATACAGCGAAACAGCGTGCTTTTTCCCGCACCGTTGGGGCCGAGGACGGACAGCAGCTCTCCCTGCCGCGCCGTAAAGGACACGTTTTGCAGGGCGGTATGGCCGCCGCGATAGGTGTAGGACAGGTCGTTGACGGTCAGGTTCACAGGCGATCATCCCCCTTTATCATCAGATAGACGAAGAAGGGTGCGCCCACAAAGGCCGTCAGGATGCCGATGGGGATCTCCACCGCCGTCAGGCAGCGGGCAAGGTTGTCCACCAGCAGCAGAAAGGCCGCGCCGAACACCATAGACATGGGCAGAAGATACCGGCAGTCGTTGCCCACCAAGCGGCGGCTGAGGTGGGGGATCACCAGTCCCACCCAGCCGATCATACCGGAGACGGAGACGCTGGTAGCGGTCAACACCGTGGCACTGAGGATCACCACCAGCCGGAGACGGTCGGTGTTGACGCCCATGGAGCGGGCCTCATCCGCCGACAGGGTCAGCAGGTTCATGCGCCAGCGCAGCAGAAGCAGCGGCAAAAGCCCCACCGCCATACAGACGGCAGCAAACCCCACCGTCTTCATCCGGGTGCCGGACAGGCTGCCCATGAGCCAGTAGGTGATCTGAGGCAGCTGGTTGCCGGGGTCGGCCACCAGCTTTATGTAGGACGTACCGGCGGAGAACAGCGACCCCACCATGATACCCGCCAGCAGGATGCTGACCACGCGGTTGCCCCGCGTATGGCTGCCGATGAGATAGACCAGCACCACCGTCAGCAGACTGGATAGGAACGCGAACACCGTGACCATCACGCTGCTCTGCCCCGTCAGGATGGCCAGTGCCGCGCCGAAGCAGGCGCCGGAGGAGGCGCCCAGAATATCCGGCGCCGCCATGGGATTCTGGAATACCGTCTGGTAGCCGGTACCGGCGGCGGACAGGGCGCAGCCCACCAGACACGCCAGCAGGATACGGGGCATCCGGACATTCCACACCACGATGGCCATGTTGTCCGTCCACGTCTGCGCCACGGCGAACACACGGGAGAGGAGGATACGCACCACCTGTCCCAGCGGCACATCGTACCGCCCCCACACGAAGGACAGGAGGAACAGCAGCACCAGCGCCAGCGCCATCAGACATACCCGGCACAGCGGCCGCCTGTGTTGTGCGTCCATATCGATCCCTCCTCCCGTAAAATACGTTCTCTATTTTACAGGATAACGGTGCGGTCATGCAAGGCGTATCGTTCGGTATTATCGGAAAATTATTCACTATCGTCGTTTATTTGCCCAGCCACTGCCGCAGGCGCTCCCACAGCTCCAGCGAGCGGAAGCGCAGCACATACCCGGCGTTCTCTCCGGTCATGAGAGACAGGTCATCCGCCGTCATGCCGCCCTCCAGCGCCACGCCCTCCAGCTCGCAGGCGGCAGCGGTACACAAAGGCGGATACACCACACACCACCAGTTGCGTCCCTCCCCCGCGCCGATGACCACCCGGAGCGCCAGATACTCCCCGGTGGGCAGGGCAAAGCCATCGTAGGTCTTGCGGGGAAACTCCGTATCCTCCAGCGCGACGGAGACAGAATAGCCGCTGCCCTGCGCTGCCAGCTCCTGCGCGGCGGCGTCTCCGATGTCGGGCAGGCTGTCCCGCAGACGGGCGCGGGCCTCGGTCATGTCGGCGGATTGCCGCAGGATCTCCTCGGCGCGGCATAGCACCGCATCCCGCACACACAGCTTCAGGGTCTGGTCGGCGTCGCTGTCGGAGTTGGCGATGACATGGAGGCGGATCATCTTCTCCTGCAAGTCGTCCTGCCGGTGGAGGGACCACGCCCCCCACAGCAGCGTGACTGCCAGCGCCAGCAGGAGGGCCAGCTCCAATGTCAGAAACGAACATTTACGCATAAAAAACACCGTCCTATGTAGGAATTTCCTACATTTTGGACGGTGTTTTTGTGTTTTATACAGGCTGTGCCGCAAATGTCAGCGGCCAGCGCGCCCGCAGTACCTCGGCAGCGGCGCGGGCGGCGTCCTCCCGGTCGAACAGGCCGAACACGGCGCTGCCGCTGCCGCTGAGCATGGCCGCCAGCGCACCCTGCGCCTGCAGCGCCTCTCGGATCACCCACACGGCGCTGTCCGGCGGCACGGCACGTTCGAAGCTGTTGCACAGCGCCGCCGCTACGGCACGAAGCTCCCCTGCGCCCAGCGCGGCGGTCATGCCGTCCGGCTGAGGTGGCTGGGGCGGCAGCTCATCCAACCGGCGGTACATAGCCGGCGTAGAGAAGCCCTCCGGCGGCTTGACCACCACGAACCAGCCATCTGCCAGCCGGGGCAGCGGCGTCAGCCGCTCTCCCCTGCCGGTGGCCAGCGCGGTGCCGCCCCGAATGAGAAACGGCACATCGCTGCCCAGCGCGGCGGCCATTCGCTCCAGCTCTGCATCCGACACCTCGGGCGCGTACAGAGTACGCATCGCCCGCAGCACGGCGGCGGCGTCGCTGCTGCCGCCGCCCAGTCCCGCCTGCGACGGGATACGCTTTTGCAGATGCAGGTGCAGGTCGGGTACAGGCAGGTGCAGCTCCTGACAGAACAGCGCGGCGGCGCGCAGCACCAGATTGGAGCCGTCTGTCGGAAGATCAGGGTCGGTGCAGGTCATCGTCAGGCCGCTGCCGCCGGTCAGCGTCAGGGTATCGTATAGTCCCACGGTCTGCATGACGGTGGACACATCGTGGTACCCGTCGTCGCGGCGGGCGCCGACGATCAGCGTCAGGTTCACCTTGGCGGGGGCGTGAAGGGTCAGTTCCATAGCTCCTCCCGGCAAAAAAGCGCCCGTTGGGCGCTTTTTTGCGAAACGTTTTGTTACTTGACGATCTTGCGGGCTTCGATATAGTAGCGCTTGTCCTGAGCGTGGCCCATGGAGAAGGTCTTGCGGGGCAGCACGCCGTCGGCCATGACGGTCTTGAACAGCTGCTCCTTGCCCATGGCGGGCAGCAGGAAGCCCATGTTGCCGGGCTTGCCGCCCAGCTCGCGGGTCACGTCGTCGCCGTGGATGTAGTCCACCTCGCCGCCGTTGTCCTTCAGATACTGGTCGATCACGCCCTGCAGCGTACCCACCGCCAGCTGCACCTTGGGATCGGGGACGGTGATGAAATGGCTCTCGCCGTTCCAGACGAACTCGATGGTGTGGCCGTCGCCCTTGCCCTCGTAGGCGTTGGGATAGGCGGCGCGGAAGGCGTCCATAAACTTTTTCTGATCCACGCCGAACAGCACCCGGTGGATGGGTTCGAACTGCAAGGCATCGTCGTGGTTGTTCACCACCTCCACCAGCGCGTAGCGGGCAGGCAGCGCCAGATACTCCTCGGGGGTCTTGCCCTTCTTCTGCTCCTCATAGCAGGCCTTGGCGGTGGCCAGAGAGTGGTTGCCGTCGCCCACGGCGAACAGCAGCGGCGCCACGCCGGACACGCCGTACTTCTTCTGCATGGCCTCGTCGGTGGTCAGGCCCTCCAGAGAGGCGGCCACGGCGTCGATCTGCTTGTCGGACAGCTTGTAGCCCACGATGTGGCCGCCGTTCTGCATCAGGTCGAAGTCGTAGATCTTCTCCATGGTGTCGGCGGCAGCGGTCAGCGGCTCGATGACGGTCTTGCCGGGGTCATCGATGAGCAGCATGACATGGGGCAGCTCAATGGGGGCGTTGCGGCGGACGCGGGCGCGGGGCGGGATGCGATCCAGCACCGTACCCTCGGTGGCGCGGATCAGCGCACCGGAGCCGGGGGTGAAGTCGTAGGCATCCAGATCCACCATGCCGATAAGGCCGTGGCGGATGCGGCCGTCGGACTGCTGCCGCTCGATGTAGAGCAGGGAGTCGGTCAGCGTCTCGAACACGCCGTCTGCCATGTACTTGCGCATGGCGGCGTTGATATCGTCAATATACTCGTCCACGTTGGGGGCCTTCAGATTGGCCTCGGGCAGGATGAGACGCAGCGTGGAGGGGGCGTCGCCCACCTGCTCCTCTACCGCCCGCCAGTACTCCGGCTCAGAGGTGAACTGGTCGCAGGCCACCACGGCCCACTTGGTCATGTCCTGTCCCTTGGGCAGCAGGATATCGGCGGGATAAAAGCCCAGCTTTTCGAATTTCTTGTTCATGGTGTTCCTCCTGTTTTTGATCAAAAGGTGCGTGGTCTTGTTCCTACTGGTCATAGTACCAAAAATCCCCGGCGTTTGCAATCGGTTTTCAAATTTTTTCAGGTCTGCTGACAAATTTTTGTGCATATCTGCCGGGCCGCCGGGAAAGACTACGGGAGAAAGCAGTCTTGCACACAAGGAGGGACTTTCATGAAGATCGTAGACCGTATCGCGCTGATCCTCGTCATCATCGGCGCGCTGAATTGGGGCAGCGTGGGGCTTTTCAGCTTCGACTGCGTGGCGTTCCTGTTCGGCGGGCAGACCGGCGCGGTCAGCCGCATCATCTATACGCTGGTGGGCATCGCAGGCTTGTGGTGCATCACCCTGCTGTTCCGCGAGGATGGAACGGAGAACACATAAACATCCCACCCGCATCCATGCAAAAAGACCGCCCGTGGGCGGTCTTTTTCTGTGTTTATCGCTTAGTGATCATTATGGACAAAACATGCTGCGGTGCGGTACAAGTGGAGAACGGTTTTCCTTTCTGGGCCGCCGCGGCAGAAAAAACACGCCCTTGCCAATCGATGGTACTGTATTGCTTTATGATCTGTTGTACTTTTTCTTTCGGCTTACAACCGTTGTGCCGATAACAGCACCGCCGCTGATGAACAGAAGTGCGCTCCACAAAACGGGATTGCTGCTGTCACCGGTATTTGACGAGGCAGTTTTTCCGGACTTGTCGGGCTGGTCGCTCGGCTTCACCGTAGAACCCTTTGCGGGAATTGCAACAGCGGCCTTCTTATAGCCACAGACGGTGCATTCCTCGTGTTTGGAGCCTTTCCTGGTTACGGTGGGTTCCTTATCGATCACCCACTTGAAGCTATGCGCCGCTATGTCCTTCCTGTCACCGCAGGGGCATTCATGCCAATGGTTGCCTGCGTCTGACTTCCAGGCTGTTCCGTGGTTATGGATATGCGGAATACTCTTGTATGTTACAATAACGGTCTTGTCGGCGTCCATGATAACTTCCAGCATATTGGAGAGAACCTCTGCCTTAACACCATTCACCGTAACAGTGTCAATTTGATAGCCGCTATCGGGAGTAAAAACAATTGTTTCATGCGATCCGGCCGCCAGCCCTGCTTTACTTGCAGAAATCGTTCCATGCCCGCCATTCACCTGTGTTGTCAGACTATAGGTCGTCTCAATCTTCTGCGTTTTCGTCACATTAGAGGGAATGATATAGTCGTGCTGTCCAACGGTGATTCTCAGCTTTGCAGAGGCAAGCAGCACATCACCTACTCTGAACTCGGAGTGGGGCAGACTATATGTCACCTGGATGCTTTCCCCATTGAAACTGCCAGGATTTCCTGTAAGGCGGACATCCTGATCAATAGCAAGGACATATTCAGCTTCACCGCCCGATTGGTCAATCATGCTTTCCATGCTTTCAGACATATCATATGTTACGGTATATGTCACGGGATAGTGTGCACCGGTTTTATTTCTCTCGATGGTTTCAGGTCCATTTATGATCAGTGTGCCGTGGTTCTGCGAGGGCTGAACGATGGCTACGGCATAGCCGTTTCCAGACACATCCGGAAGCGTGATGTCTACATCTCCTGTGTCCGTCTTTTGAGCTTCATAAACCTGCACCTTCGAAGCATCGGAAATATTTCCGGTTTCATCCACCGGCAAGGTTAACACATAGACCGGCAGAGCGTTCAGCGTCAGGCCGCCCACCGTTAGCTTAGCTGCGCCGTCTCGCTGAACCCAGAGGGTTGTCAACGGATCATTCCAGCCCATGCTCTTTGAAGCATCGGTTAGAGCGGTCACATTTGCAGCACTGGTGTTCCCCAGCCTGATGTCAAGGCTGCTGTCATCCGGGGTTACGGTCTTACTGCCAGTCTGGAAATAAACTGCCTTATCTCCAACAGCTGCCTCACGGGAGATATAGAGGTAACGATCGCGCTTTCCATAGTCTGTACCGGTGATAGCCAAATCATTTGATCTGCCGCCTGTGATCTGATATTCGTCACCGACGGTGGCCTGCATGAGATTGTTTTTGATGGTACCGGCATTCAGCTCAATCTTCGGCACCGTGCCGCCCCAATCACTGGCATCAAAGCAGACACCGCCGCCAAAGGCTGTTGTGGCGTTGTTCTCGATCGCGCCGCCATTCATAATGAATTGGCCGCCTCTGCGGACAAATACGCCGCCGCCGATCCGGTCAGCTTCGCCTTTTGCACTGTCTGTACCGGAAATGTTGCCGGAGATCGTACCGCCGTACATTGTGAAGGTGCCTTTAGAGATCATGGTTCCGCCGCCTGTTTTCTCGGCTTTGTTGTTGCAGATCTCAGCGCCTTCATACATGGCTGCGTTGTGGTTTCCGCCATTATTGGCCAGCACCACACCGCCGCCAAGATTCGTACAAATATTACCGTTGATTTTTCCGTAAATATCTAAGCGATCATCCGTTCCGTTGATATAAACCGCGCCATAGTGTGCGTGATTGTTGAGAATCCTTCCGTTTTCTCCAATTGTCACCGCTGTACCACCGCCACCGGTTTGCAGGATATGGTTGCCTGTGGCATGCACATTGCTGATTTCACCGTCAATCACGACGGTGCTGTTTTCTGCATAAATGACATTGCCGTTCAGCTTGGGGCAATTCGTGATTTTGGAGCCGTTTTCCATTTTGAAGGATTTGGCACCACCCGCACAGTAGATTATGCTGCCGCTGGAGAGCTTCTCAATCAGTGCGGTGGAGGTCAGCGTTCCCTCCGCGTAATTGCGCAGATGAATTGCGATGCCGACATTCTCCTGCCACATTGCATTCTTGTTTGCAGCAATGTTGCTGATGGCGCCGCCGATCTCGACCTTACCGCCGTCTGCATAAACTCCGCGACTGTCCATGTTCTGGATCTTCGAGCCTTCCTCCATCACGAGTGTACCGCCCTGAAGCCAGATCGCACCTGCCGGACCGACTGAGCCTGTCGCAGGGCCTTTTGTTCTCGTATAACCAGGCAGGTTATCCTCTATCACACTGCCGCGTTCCATGACGATTTTTGCCTGGTCGGTGGCGCGCACAGCGGACATACCGCCAAAGTTGCGCAGCACAGCACCACTACCCAGTGTCACGGTGCAGGGCACAGTGGCGTTGGAGGCAATGATAGCGTCCTGCACATAAACCGTATTATCCGCGTTGCCGTCACCGCTGACAGCCTGTGCAAATACAGTACCCTCGTGCATCCCTGCATCGTCCAGAATGACGTTGGAAAGAGTCAGGCCGACAAAACTCGCCGATAAAGACTGAACCTCGATCATGGCGGGATTATACCAGCTGCGGGCTGTGTCACTTTGCCGGTTAAAATCAGCGCTGCGTGTAACGGTGTAAGGGCCGCCTTCTCCACTGGTGATTTTAAGACTCTTATCGTAAAAACGAGCACACTGATCCATGGCCAGATCGCTCATGACATAGATCGTTGCACCATCAGCCGCAGCATCGACCGCCTTAGCCAGCGTGGCGAAAGGGAAATCTTTTGTGCCGGTATTCTGTTCGTCGTTACCGGTGCTGCTGACATAGATCTCCGCAGCATCATTCTGTGCTGCCGGATTCGCTGCCTTCGTCGCATTTTTCTGTTCTCCATATTCGGACAACAGCTCCTCGTTGACGTTTTGTTCCTCCAATGCGGAAGTCGGAGCCTTTTCCACCGACTCAGGGGCATTACCCAACTCCATCGCAAAAGCGGCAGCAGGCAATAACCCCATCACCAACGCAGAGCAGAGTAAGACACTTAACAACAATTTTCGCATAAAACATTCCCCTTTCTATTTCTTGTTTTGTGTTCCGTTGTAATTGCAAGCGTCCGATAAATCGAAAATCATAATTTGGCAATCGTCTAACTTTTACATGAACATCCGCTTGTCCATCGCCGTTATCAAGTCCTCCTTCTGCAATTATTTTGCGGCACAAACGGTACAAAACTCCTTCCCCCGCAAGTGCATTATTTTTAGTATGGCATATTCTTATCAACTTTTCAACCGGTTTTTGGAAATTCACGCTGCAAACACAAAAAGTCCGTCTGCCGCAGCAGCCGAAAAAGAGGCTCACGGAAAGCCTTGTATCAGGTTCTTTTTAAACCGCAAACATTGCGGGAGAAGGTAATTGCGCCTTCTCCCGCATTTTGGCAATTGTGCTGTTCTTCTTCGCTGTCCGCCAGAAAGCTGATAGGGCCGCGGGGAGAGGACGGGGTTGCTTTTTTGCGGCGCGTGTGGTAGGATAAGAAAAAACAAGAGAGGAGTTGAGAGGATGAACCTGATTTCCTGCTGAACCACGGCACGACATTGTATCGGGCGGCGCTGACCGTCCTGTTCGTTGTGCCTTTCGCGGGAAATTGGTGTATCTCTCAGCTCTGTGCGTGGTCATAGCCTGCCTATCGGTGGGTGTGGTGTGCGTTTTTGGCTGTGGGAGCTGTTTCCCGCAGCCATTTTTTCGTATAGGAGGCATGACCATGTCCATTATTAAAGTATCCGATCTTACGTTCTGCTATGAAGGCAGCTACGACAACATTTTTGAAAACGTCAGTTTTCAGCTGGACACCGACTGGCGGCTGGGGCTGACGGGCCGCAACGGGCGAGGCAAAACCACGCTGCTGCGGCTCTTAGAGGGAAGGTATCCCTATCAAGGCACGATACACGCCAGCGTGGGGTTCGACTACTTCCCCTACCCTGTTTCCGATCCGTCGCTGTGCCCCATGGAGCTGCTGGAGCGCGTCTGTCCCGACGTGGCTTCGTGGCGGTTTCTGCGGGAACTGGCGCCGCTGGAGGTGTCGGAGGACGCACTGTACCGTCCCTTTTCCACGCTGTCCGGCGGCGAGCAGTCCAAGCTCCTGCTGGCCATGCTCTTTTCCCGGGAAAACCGCTTTCTCCTCATCGACGAGCCTACCAACCATCTGGATCAGCTGGGGCGGGCGTTGGTGAGCCGCTATCTCCGCGGCAAAAAGGGCTTTCTGCTGGTGTCCCACGACCGCGCCTTTCTGGACGGCTGCGTGGATCACATCCTGTCCATCAACCGCAGCAGCATCGAGGTACAAAAGGGGAATTTTTCCTCGTGGTACGAGAACAAGCGGCGGCAGGATGCCTTTGAGCTGTCGCAGAACGAGCGGCTCAAAAAGGAGATCGGGCGGCTGAAGGAGGCGGCGCGGCAGTCCAGCGACTGGGCCGACCGGGTGGAGAACACGAAGATCGGGAAAAACTCCGCCAAGGTCAAGGGTCTCGCCGACGCCATGGGCGGCCGCGACTTCGTTGCCGAGCAGTCCCGGCGGATGCAGCAGCGGCGGAAAAATCTGGAACGGCGGCAGCAAAACGCCATTGAGGAGAAGTCCGCGCTGCTGAAGGACATCGAACGCAGCGATGCTTTGAAGCTGCATCCGCTGACCCACCACGCCCAGCGGCTGGCAGCGCTGCGGGAGGTGTCCATCGATTACGGCGGTGGGGCCGTGTGCAGCGGCGTATCCTTCACCGTGACGCAGGGCGACCGCGTGGCGCTGTGCGGGGCAAACGGCTGCGGCAAGTCCAGCATCCTCAAGCTGCTGTGCGGGCAGGATATCCCCTATTCCGGCACCTTGGAGACAGCCAGCCGGCTGGTCATCTCCTACGTGCCGCAGGACGCCTCCGGTCTGCGGGGCGGGCTGCGGGACTACGCCGCCGGGTACGGTCTCGATGAGAGCCTGTTCCTGACGATCCTGCGGAAGCTGGGCTTCGAGCGGGTGCAGTTCGAGAAGGATATGGGCGACTACTCCGCCGGACAGAAGAAAAAGGTGCTGCTGGCCAGAAGCCTGTGCCAGTCCGCCCATCTGTACGTCTGGGACGAGCCGCTGAACTACATCGATGTTCTCTCCCGCATCCAGATCGAGGAGCTGCTGCAAGCATTCCGGCCTACCCTGCTGTTCGTGGAGCACGACCGGGTGTTCTGTGAGAACATCGCCACAAAGGTGGTGGAAATGTGAGAAAACAGGGCTGTTCCCTTCGGAACAGCCCTGTTTTTGACGTTACTTGACGGAAAGGTGCTTGACCAACTCCTCGTCCGGGTCGGCCAGCATGGTCTGGTAGGTGGTATAGACCACCATGCCCGGCTTGGCGCCGGCGGGCTTCTTCACAAATTTCACCGGCGTATAGTCCACCGGCACCTTGGTGCTGCCCTGCGCCTGGGAGAAGTATGCCGCCAGTGACGCGGCCTCCATGAGACTCTGCTCGTCCGGCTCCGCGCCGCCGGTGCAGAGGATCACATGGCTGCCGTGGATCTTCTGGGTATGGAGCCAGATGTCCCGCTTGTCGGCGTCCTTGGTGGTCAGGCGGTCATTCTGCCGGTTGTTGCGCCCCACGAGGATACGCAGTCCCGCGGAGGAGCGGAACTCCCGGGGCTTGGAGGCGCGCTGGAAGCCGGGCTGCTTTTTGCCCCGCCCCCGCAGGTAGCCGCCGTCCGTCAGCTCCGTGCGGATATCGTTGAAGTCCTGCTCCGATTCGGCCTGCGCCAGCTCCTGCAAAACGCTCTCCAGATATTGCAGCTCCTCCCTGCCCCTTTGCAGCTGGGCGGTCAGGTACTTCTCCGCCGTCTTGGCCTTGGCGTACTGCTTGAAGTACCGGGCGGCGTTCTCCTGCGGCGACAGCCGGACATCCAGCGGGATATCCACATCGGCGCAGTTCTCGTCGTAGTAGTTCTGGGCGGTGAGGCGGCTCTGCCCCCGCTCCATGCGGTAGAGATTGGCGGTGATCAGCTCGCCGCAGATCCGCAGGTGATCTCTGTCCAGACAGGCGGCCAGCTCCTTCTCCTGCGCCGCCAGCTTGCGGCGCACACGGTCGCGGGCGGTGGTGGCGGTCTTCAGCAGATCCCGTCCCTTCTGCTTCACCCGCTCCGCCTGCTCCCGCTTTTCGTAGAAGTCGTCCAGCAGGTGGGAAAAGCTGTCGTAGATCTCCGTCTCGGCGTAGGTGCCATACTGGGTAACCGGGCCGTAGGTAAAGTCCGCCAGCGACCCGTTCCGTTTGATAAGCGTCGGTGTAAAGGTGTTTTCATTCACATCCCTCTGCCACCGGGAGAACACATCCCACAGGGCGTTTCCCTGCGATACGTGGGCGTCGGTGCTGCCGCAGGCGCGGACCGTCAGCTCCCGCGCCACCAGCGGGGATATGGCGGTGAAGGTGTCCAGCAGCCAGCCGTCCAACGGCGCGTCCGGCGCGGCGCGCCCCAGCAGGGCGGCGAACTCCTCCTCCGTCACGGACAAAGGCGAGCGCTTATCCTGCCGGGTGGGCAGGCGGTAAAAAAGCCCCGGCATCACCTGCCGGTCCTGCTCCGCCTCCAGATCCACGCGGCGCAGACAGTCGATGATGCGGCCGTCCCTGTCGCAGAGGATGAGATTGGCGCGGCGGGGCATCCCCTCCCACACCAGCGTAAAGCGGCTGCGCTCCCCCATCTCGTCGGAGGCCAGCACGGTCAGCGTCACCACACGCTCCAGCGCCTCCTGCCGGACGGACTCGATGATGCCGCCGGACAGGTGCTTACGCAGGAGCATACAGAACATCGGCGGCTGGGACGGGTTATCCCGCAGCTGCTCCGTCAGGTGAATGCGGGGCTGGTTGGCCCCGGCGTTGAGGAACAAGCGGCGGCTGCCCCGCAGCGGAAGGATGATCTGATCCCGCGCGGGCTGCTGTATTTTTTCGATACGGCTGCCGGTGAGCTGGGGGGCAAGCTCCCCCACCACGCCTTGCAGACAGATAGCGTCTAAGGGCATATCAATCCTCCTCCATCATCACGTCGAATAGTGTGCTGACGCGGTCGGTGTCGCCACGCAGGTACAGCCAACCCAGCAGGCACTCCAGCGCCGTGGCCTGGTGGTACTGGGCGGTGGTGGCGTTCTTGGGGATGGCGTGGACGGCGGCGTTGCGGCCGCGCTTGAACACCGTCTCCTCCTCCGCCGTCAGCAGCGGCAGGATGCGCTGGGCGCGGCGGGACTGCTCCGGGGCGCAGACCAGCGCGATGGCGGCACGGTGCAGATCCTTGCCGGTGGCCTTGCCGTGGGCGCACAGCCATGTGCGCACCAGTAGCTCATACACGGCGTCGCCCACATGGGCAAGGCCGATGGAGCTGACGGCGCGGAGCTGATCCTCAGAAAGCGCTATATGAAAATGATCCATACGGAAATGTCTCCTTTTGTGCGTATTTACCTGCAACAGTATGCCACTTTCCGGCGCGTTTGGCAAGAAGAAGTATCGACAAGGCCGGGGCGGATATGATAAAATAGCGGCAGAATGATAAAAATGATAAATGGCAGGAGGTATGGCGTATGCCCAGCACAGGAGAGCGCAGATTCAAGAGAGGTCAGATCGTTTGCAAACCCGGTGAGATGGAGATGAATATGTACAACATCCTCTACGGCAGCGTGGGGATATACACCGACTACGGCAAGCCCGACGAGGTGGAGGTGGTGACGCTGCGGGAGGGCGACTTCTTCAACGTCATCAGCTTTCTGGAATCCCGGCCCCGGAACACCACGGTGGTGGCGCTGGAGCCGCTGGTGGTCAGCGAGATCTCCTTCGACAACTTCGGAAAATACTTCCGTGACCGCCCCGCCAAGGTCATGAGCCTTTTGCAGCACATGAGCGCCCGCATCCGCCAGATGCAGAAGGCCTACGTGGAGACGTGCCACGCGCTGGAGAACTACGGCGACAAGGAGCGCTTGGAGGCGGAGCACGGCGAGTGGTACGCCGAACACAGCAAAATGGCCAGCTTCATCAACGCCATGTTCCCCTCTATGCCGGGAAGGATCGAGGACGGCGACACCCCGGAAAAGTAAGCAAAAAAAGAGAGACGGCGGCGCCGTCTCTCTTTTTTTGCTTGTAGTGCTTGCTGCTTACAGAGCCTCGTACAGAGCCTTGCAGGCGCGGTACGTCTCGTAGCAGTCCAGCTTGGCCACCACCTCGAAGGGGGCGTGCATACTCAGCACAGGCACACCGGCGTCCAGCGTGGTGATGTTGCGGTTGGCCATGAACTGGGCCACCGTGCCGCCGCCGCCGGCGTCGATCTTGCCCATCTCGCAGAGCTGCCAGCGGATACCGGCCTTATCCAGCACGCCGCGGACATAACCCACCGTCTCGGCGTCGGCGTCGGAGGAGCCGGACTTGCCCCGTGCGCCGGTGTACTTGCACAGACCCACGCCGTGGTTGAGGAAGGAGGCGTTGCGCTTTTCGTACACGTCGGCGAAGTTGGGGTCGTAGGCGGCGGTCACGTCGGCGGACAGGCAGAAGGCGTTCTCGTAGCAAACGCGGAGCGCCACGCCCTGGCTCTCGCACAGGTCGTGCATGAAGGTATCGAAGGCGGCGGACTGCATACCGGTGACGCCCATGGAGCCGATCTCCTCCTTGTCAGCCAGCACGCACACGGCGGTCTTCTCCGGCGTGCCGATGTCCAGCAGCGCCTGCAAAGCGGCGAAGCCGCAGACGCGGTCGTCGTGGCCGTAGGCGCCGATGAGGCTGGCGTCCAGACCGATATCGGTGGCGTTGACGGCGGGCACCGTCTCCAGCTCGGCGGAGGCAAAGTCCGCCTCGGTGATGCCGTACTTGTCGTACAGGCGCTTGAGGACCTGCATCTTCACGCGGTCGCTGTCCTCGTCGTCGCCCAGAGGACGGCTGCCCAGCAGGATGTTCAGCGTCTCGCCGGGGATGGCCTCGCTCAGGGGCTTCTTGCCCTGCTCCGCGCCCAGATGGGGCAGCAGGTCGGTGATGACCAGCTTGGGCTCGTTGCCCTCGCCGATGCAGACATCCACCACGGTGCCGTCGGTCAGCACCACGGTGCCGCGCAGCTCCAGAGGAATGGTGACCCACTGGTACTTGCGGACGCCGCCGTAGTAATGGGTCTTGAAGTAGGCCAGCTCGCTGTCCTCATACAGGGGATTGGGCTTCAGATCCAGACGGGGGGAATCGATATGGGCGGCGGCGATCTGGGCGCCCTCCGCCAGACTGCGGCGGCCGATGACCGCCAGCATCAGGCCCTTGTTCCGGTTGCAGGTATAGACCTTGTCACCGGCGGACAGCGCCATGCCCCGCTTGTAGGCCACGAAGCCGTGCTTCTCTGCCAGCGCGATGGCGGCGCGGGCGCTGAGGCGCTCCGTCTTACCGGCATCCAGAAATGCCTTGTAGACGGTGCAGTACGCCTCCATCTTCTCCAGCTCGGACGCGCTCAACACGTCGTAGCCGTTGCGCTCGTCCTTCAGGAGCTGTTTCTTCAGGTTCTTCAGTTCCTCACTCATGGTCAGTTTCCTCCTCAAAAATATGTTGTAATCTCTGATAGGCGATGGCTTCAAATACATCCGGCGCGGCGGCGTCGTTCACCAGCACGTCGGTGCAGTGGGCGCGGTAAAAGTCGTCGGGCTTCTGGGCCTGCACCCGCAGCCGGGCGTAGTCCTCCGGTATGCCGTCCCGCGCCATGATGCGGCGCACCCGCGTCTCCGCAGGCGCCAGCACCGCCACGGTGCGGCGGCAGAGGCGGGACAGGCCGCTCTCCACCAGATTGATGGCGTCGATACCGATCAGCGGCGCGTCGCTGTCGTTGATGCGGCGCAGCAGCTCACGGGGCAGACGGTCAAAGATGATGGCGTTCAGCCTTTCCATGGCGGCCGGGTCGCCGAACACGGCGGTACCCAGCTTCTGCCGATCCAGCGTGCCGTCCGCGCCGAACACCGGGCCGAAAGCGTCGGTGATGGCGCCGCGCAGGGACTCGTCGGTGCGCAGCAGCTCATGGTACACGGCGTCGCAGTCCAGCACCAGTCCGCCCAGACGCTCCAGCGCCCGGAGGGCGCTGGTCTTGCCCGCACCGGTGGGGCCGGTGAAGCCGATGACCAGCGGCGACACATCCACCACATGGAAGCCGGCGGCCTTTTTCAGGCGGTTGGACACCGCGAGACCCAGACCGGATTCATCGGGACATTGGGCGTAGATCTCCGTCACATCCGTATCGTCGAAGGTGCGCAGCGCGTCGAAAACGTGCTGTGCCTGCGCCAGCTTATCGTCCACAGACCCCAGCCGGTGGACGATATGGCCGGTAAACAATAGGGCGTACTCGTCAAAGCAGATGACGCCCGCCCCCTGCGGCAGATGCTCCCGTATGTAGGCGGCGCTGCGGCGGGCGGGGCCTGTGACCACCGTGACGGCGGCCTTGGGCGCGTAGTGGCGGTACTTCATACCGGGGGCGCGGGGACGCTCCCCCTCCCCCATTTTGCGGCGCACCGCGTCGTCCACCGCCACCTCGCCCAGCACCTGCTCCAGCGCCTCCAGCGGCAGACCGCCGGGGCGCAGCAGACGGGGCGGCTGCACCGTCAGGTCAATGATGGTGCTCTCCACGCCTACGGCGCAGGGGCCGCCGTCCACGATGCCGTCGATCCGGCCCATCATGTCCTCCATCATGTGCTGTGCGGTGGTGGGACTGGGACGGCCCGATGTGTTGCCGCTGGGCGCTGCCACCGGCACGCCGGCAGCTTCGATGATGGCCAGCGTTACGGGGTGATCGGGGCAGCGGACGCCCACCGTCTCCAGTCCGCCGGTGGTACGCAGGGGTACGATGTCCCGCCGGGGCAGGATCATGGTCAGCGGGCCGGGCCAGAACCGCTCCGCCAACCGGTAGGCGGCGGGCGGCACATTCTGGCAGTATCGCTCCAGCCAGTCCGCCGAGGGGACGTGGATGATCAGGGGGTTGTCCTGCGGGCGGCCCTTGGCCTCGTAGATGCGGCGCACCGCGTCCTCGTTCAGCGCGTCAGCACCCAGACCGTACACCGTTTCCGTGGGGATGCCCAGCAGACCTCCCCGGCGGAGGATGGCCGCCGCCTCCGCCACGGCGTTTTTATCCTGTTCCGGATGGAATATCTTGGTTTCCAAGGGAATTTCCTCTTTTCGGTAGTTTACTTATAGACCCAGATCCTCGCCCACCAGAACGACCTTGATGCGGCGCTCCGGCATACAGAACCGGGTGATGACCAGCTTGGAGCAGATGCAGTCGGGGCTGGTGCAGTCGCCGCACTGTCCCGTAAGGCCGCAGGGTGTCTTGACCCCGAACCGCTGGGCGTTGGCGGGCGCCGCCACGTTGCGGGCGCGGGCAACAGCGTCGTCCAGCGTACCCAGCACCTTGTTCATCCCCGCCACGACCACCACCTGACGGGGGCCGAAGCACATGGCCGCCACGCGGTTGCCGTTGCCGTCGATGTTCACCAGCTGGCCGTCCTTGGAAATGGCGTTGCTGCTCATGAGGAACGTGCCGCAGGTCAGCGCCTGACGCATGATGGCCTGCTTCTCCTCCGGCGTCTGGGCGGTGTCGCGGTCAAGGAGGGTATAGCCCTCCTGCGCCATGCGCTGCTTGATGCCCAGCTCGTCCACGGTCATGGCGCCGCCCCAGGACACGACATCCGTCTTCGGGGTCAGCTCCAGCACCTTCTCCACAGCCTCGGCGGCGGTGGAGCAGTAGTATGCCTCGAAATGGCGCTTGTTCAGCGCCTCCGCGGTCTTGGGGCCGGAGAGGTCATACATCTTTTTCTTGTACTGGTTCACGGTCATTCCTCCTTGCTTTCTTGCAGTCTCTGCGCCTGATCGTTGAGGATCAGGGCGTCGATCATATTGTCAAGCTCGCCGTTCATGATGGCAGCGATGTTGAAATTCTTGTTGTCCCCCGTGAGCCGGTGATCCGTCACGCGGTTCTGGGGGAAGTTGTAGGTGCGGATCTTACCGCTGCGGTCGCCGGTACCCACCTGACTTTTGCGGGTGGCGGCGATGGCGGCGTTCTGCCTCTCCCGCTCCGCCTCGTACAGCTTGGAGCGCAGGATCTTCATGGCGCGATCCTTGTTCTTGTACTGGCTGCGCTCGTCCTGACACTCCACCACCGTGCCGGTGGGCAGGTGGGTGATGCGGATGGCGGACTCCGTCTTGTTGACGTGCTGCCCTCCCGCGCCGGAGGAGCGGAACGTGTCGATCTGTAGATCCTTGGGGTCGATGGTGAACTCCACCTCCTCCGCCTCGGGCATGACCGCCACGGTGGCGGCGGAGGTCTGGATGCGGCCGGAGGACTCCGTCTCCGGCACGCGCTGGACCCGGTGGGTACCGGCCTCGAATTTCAGGCGGGACCACGCGCCTGCGCCCTCGATCTCGGCGCTGACCTCCTTGACGCCGCCCAGCTCCGTCATGTTCTCGTTGACGATGGACAGCGTCCAGCCCCGGCGCTCGGCGTACATGGTGTACATCCGCAGCAGGTCGGCGGCAAACAGCGCGCCCTCCTCCCCGCCGATGCCGGCGCGGATCTCCAGAATGACGTTCTTCTCGTCGTTGGGATCTTTGGGCAGCAGCAGGCGCTTCAGCTCCTCCGTCAGACGCTCCATGTCCGCCTTGGCGGCGGTCAGCTCCTCCTGCGCCAGCTCCCGCAGCTCCGGGTCGGACAGCATGGCGGCAGCGTCCTCCGCCGTCTGCACCGCCTGTGCGTAAGCGCGGTAGCAGGCCACAACGGGCGTCAGCTCCTTCTGCTCGCGGCTGAGGGCGGTGAGCCGCTCCCGGTCGGCGTACACCGCCGGGTCGGACAGCTGGCGCTCCACCTCCGTCAGACGCTCCTCAATGGCTTTCAGCTTTTCCAGCATAGAGCGCCCTCAGTTCTGCTCCAGCCAGCGCTGGACATTCTGGATGAAGTCGGTGCGCCAGAAGTCGTAGCCCTCGCTGCCGGGACGGAGGGACACGGCGAACAGCCGCTTCTCCGCGGTGTAGAGATCCATCTGGTCGTAGACCTCCGAGCTGCGGCGGTCGCTGCCCCGTGTCAGCACATAGGCCACGCGGTGCATTTCCAGTCCCCGGCGCTTCAGCAGGGCGCGGATAGGGCTGGCCATGCGGCCCGCCCACACGGGGCTGGCCACGATCACCAGCTTGTACTCCTCCAGCGGCTTGGCCGTCTCGAAGGGACGCAGGGGCTTGGTGGACGTCTTCATCGCGTCCATGCCGCTGCGCAGATAGCCCTTCCAGCCGCTGCGGTCACGGTCGTCCGTGATGGCCACGACCTCCGCGTCCAGCGCACCGGCGATCTCCTCCACAGCGCGGCGCGTATTGCCGGTGCGGGAATAGTAAATACATAAAATATCGCTCATATCAAATCTCCTGTTCCTCTGCTTGCAGGCTCAATTCCTCCCAACGGGTCATCTCCCTCTCCAGCTCGGCCTCCACCTCCTGCTGCTGCCGGTACAGCTCGCCCAGCTTCTCCGCATCGCAGGCGGCGGCCTCCATATCCTGATCCAGTGCCGCCAGAGACGCCTCCAGCTTGGCGATGGCCGTCTCGCAGATGGTCAACTGCTTGCGGGCGGCCTGCTGGGCGCGGTTTCCCCGGCCGGCGGACGCCTGCTTTTTCGGCTGCACCGGCACGGCGGCGGCTTGGGCGGCGCGGTGCGCCTCCTCCCGTACCTGCCGGTACTGCATAAAGCCCATGGGGTAATCGGTGATGGCGTGATCCTCCAGCTCCCAGACGCGGGTGGCAAAGCGGTTGATGAAGTAGCGGTCGTGGCTGACGAACAGCAGCGTGCCGTCAAACTCCTCCACCGCCTGCTCCAGCCACTCCCGGGAGTCGATATCCAGATGGTTGGTGGGCTCGTCCAATATCAGGAGGTTGATGCTCTCGTCCATCAGCATACACAGACGCAGGCGGCTCAGCTCGCCGCCGGACAGCACGGAGACGGATTTGAACACATCCTCGCCGGTAAACTGGTACGCCGCCAGACGGTTTCGCGCCGACTGGGGCGTAATGTCCAGCTCGTAGAGCATGGTGTCCAGTATGCTGCGCTCCGGGTGGGCAAAGTGGATGACCTGCGGCAGATACGCCGCCTTGACCGACGGCCCCAGCCGGATCATACCGGCGTCGGGACTGTCCAGCCCCACCAGCATATTCAGCAGAGTGGTCTTGCCGGTGCCGTTCTCGCCCAGCAGGGCGATACGCTCCCCGCCCTCCACCCGGAGGTACACGTCCTCGAACAGCCTTCGCTCGCCGAACGCCTTGGAGACACCCTTGATCTGCAAGACCTCGTCGCCCTTGAACTCCCGGCTCTGGAAGCGGGCCTCCAGACGGCGGGCCTTGGTGGGCTTCTGGGTGGTACGCATCCGCTCGATACGCTTTTCCATGGAGAACGCCCGCTTGTGCAGGGCGTCGTTGCCCATGAACGCCCACAGGTGCATCTGCTCGGCGGCCTTCTCCAGCTGCTGGATCTTCGCCTGCTCCTTCAGATACTGCTTCATGCGCTCCTGATAGCGGCGCTCCTTCTCAATGGCGTAAAAGCTGTAATTCCCGCTGTAAAACTCCGCCTTGCCGTCCTGTATCTCGATGATGCGGGTCACGGTGCGGTCCAGGAAGTAGCGGTCGTGGCTGATGGTGACCACGGTGCCGCGGAACTTGCGGAGGTACTCCTCCAGCCACTCCGTGGCCTGTAAGTCCAGATGGTTGGTGGGCTCGTCCAGCAGCAGAACATCTGTATCCTCCAGAATCAGGCGGCCCAGGTTCACGCGGGTCTTTTCGCCGCCGGACAGGCGGTCGAACAGGCGGGTACGCATCTCGTCGGAGATGCTCAGGCCGTTGGCGACCTTGTTCACCGCCGTATCGGTGTCCCAGCCGCCCAGCCCCTCGAAGCGGGCGTTCAGCTCCCCGTAGCGGCGGAGGGTGGCCTCGTCGGACGCCCCCTGCTCCATGCGGAGAGCCAGCGCGTCCATCTCGTCCTTCATGCGGAACATCCGGGCAAAGGCGGTTTGCAGCACGTCCTCCACCGTGTAGCCCGCGGGATAGACGGGGATCTGAGAGATCAGACCCACCCGCCGGCCGGAGGCGATCTGCACCGTGCCGCTGTCGTAGTCCAGCTCGCCGGTGAGGATCTTAAATAGTGTGGTCTTGCCCGCGCCGTTGCGGCCCAGCAGACCCACACGCTCGCCGGTGTCGATCTGGAACGTCAGGCCGTCCAGTATTTTCTTTTCCAGGTCGAAGGACTTTACCAGTCCCTCCACGCGAATGTCGATCATTTAGCTCTGTTCCAGTTCCTTTACGATGTTTTCAAAATGCATGGCGTGGGACGCCTTGACCAGCATGGCTGTGCCGCCGGTAAAGGCGGCGCGGACAGCGGGCAGCGCGTCCTCCACAGACGGAAACCACTGGGCGTTGGGTGCGGCGGACGCGATATCCCGCGCCTTTTCCCCGATGGCGATGACGCTGTCCAGATGCAGCTCGCCCGTCAACGCGCCGATGGCGCGGTGGGCGGAGACGGTCAGCTCGCCCAGCTCGCCCATGTCGCCCAGCACCGCTGCACGGCGGCGGGTCTGCGTGACCGCCAGCAGCCGCAGCGCTTCCGTCATGGCCTGCGGATTGGCGTTATAGCAGTCGTCGATGAGCAGACGTCCCTCCGGCAGACGGATGATGTGCATCCGGGAGCCGGTGGGGACATAGGCGGCCACACCGGCGGCGATCTCCTCCCCCGTCAGACCCAGCGCCTCGCCGATGGCGGCGGCCATGGCCATGGGGTAGATCATAAAGCCGCCGGGGGACGCGGTCATCAGCCGGTAGGAGGCCTTGGCTGTGGTGACGGTGCAGGCGATGCCCTCGATGCCCCGGTCGTCCACGTCAGTGACGCGGACGCTGCAGCCCTCCCCCCTGCCGCAGCGCAGGATGGTCTGCGGCAGGGTGACAGTGTCGAGCAGCGGATCGTCGCCGTTGAGTACGGCGATGCCGTCGGGCGCCAGATTCTCGAATATCTCGCACTTGGCCTGCAAAATGCCCTGCCGGGTGTTGCCCAGATTCTCGATGTGGGCGTCGCCCACATTGGTGATGACGGCGATATCGGGCCGCACCATCTCGCCCAGATAGCGTATCTCACCGAAGTGGTTCATGCCCGTCTCGATCACCGCCGCCTGATGCTGCGGCGCAAGCCCCAGCAGCGTCAGAGGTGTGCCGATATCGTTGTTGAAGTTGGCCTGTGTTTTCAGGGTGTCGTACCGCCGGGACAGGACGGCCGCCACCATCTCCTTGGTGGTGGTCTTTCCCGCCGAGCCGGTGATCTGCACCACCGGCAGGGTAAAGCGGCTGCGATACCACGCCGCCAGCGCCTTCAGCGCAAGGCGGGTATCCGCCACCTGTATATAGAATTTGCCGGGCTGCATCGTCTCCGGCACGCGGGCTGTCAGGCAGCCGGCGGCGCCGGCGGACAGGGCGCCGTCGATATAGGCGTGGCCGTCGAACCGCTCGCCCGTCAGCGGGATGAAAAGCTGTCCATCCGAGGCGGCGCGGCTGTCGGTGGTGACGCCGGTAACGACGGCGGCGCTGTCTCCGGAGAGCAGCTTGCCGCCCACGGCGGCGCACAGCGCCGCCACGGTGCAGGGGCTCATAGCTGCGCCGCCTTTCGCAGCGCCAGCGAATCCAGCACGAGCTTTTCACACAGGTCGGCATAGTTCAAGCCCACCTGCGCCGCCTCCTGCGGCACAAGGCTGGTGGGGGTCATGCCCGGCAGTGTGTTGACCTCCAGGCACCATGCGTTTCCGTCCTCGTCCAGAATAAAGTCGGAGCGGGAGTAGACGGACAGCCCCAGCCCCCGGTGGAGCGTCAGCGCCATCTCGCCGATCTGACGCCACGCCTCCTCGGTGATGGGCGCGGGACAAATCTCCTCCGCGCCGTCCTTCTGGTATTTGGAGACGTAGTCGAAATACGCGCCTCTGGGGATGATCTCCACGGCGGGGAGATAGGTGTCCCCCAGCACGGCGATCTGGATCTCCCGGCCCTTGATCTTCTTCTCCACCACCACATGGCCGCCGTAGCGCAGCAGACCGCGCAGCGCCTTTTCCAGCTGCTCCTTGGTGTCGGGCAGCTCCACGCCGATGGAGCTGCCGCCGTTGACGATCTTCACGGCGCAGGGTACGTCCAGCTCCTCCACCAAACGGGGGATATCGGCCTCTGTATAGTACACATCGTGCCACGGGGCGGTGCGGACGCCCAGCGAATCCATAAAGCGCTTGGTGACGGCCTTATCCATGGCCATGCCGCTGCCCAGATAGCCGGAGCCGGTGTAGGGTACGCCCAGCAGATCCAGCGTGGCCTGAATGCGGCCATCCTCGCCGCAGCTGCCGTGGAGCGCCAGAAATACGATGTCGGCCATCTGGCAGACGGTCAGCACATCCTTGCCCAGCATACTGGGGCCTTGATCCCTCCGGCTGCGGCGCACCGCCTCCAGATCCGGCTCCACGCTCTCCACATGGTTGTCGGGGCAAAGGCCGTCCGGCGCGTCGAAAATATCCTCCAGCCGTCCCTCGTAGCTTTCAAGCCCCAGAAACATATCCACCAAAATGGCCTGATGCCCCTTCTCCCGCAGGGCGCGGCACACGCCGGTGCCGCTGGTCAGCGCCACCTGACGCTCTGTGGAAAGGCCGCCTGCCAAAACAACGATCTTCATCGTGATCCCTCGCTTTCGGGGTGCCGTGCGCCGTCTAATGGCCCACGCCCCCAGTTTTAGATGTAACATTATAGCACGGCGGCGCGATGATTACAACCGTTTCGCCGTGAACAAACGGAGAATAAAGGGGGCGCGCCCCGCAGGACGCGCCTCCCGTTCCCTATGCTATCTATCGCAGCCAGTCCGGCTTTGACCGTCCCTGCACGCCGGACACCATACCCATGGACATGAACAGCATCACCAGCGACGAGCCGCCGTAGCTGATGAACGGCAGCGTCAGGCCGATGACCGGCATGACGAACAGGCACATCCCCACATTGACGATGACCTGAAAGATGACCACGCTGGCCACACCGATGCAGACAAGCCCCTCCAGACTGGTCTTGGCGTGGCGCGCCACCCAGACGCAGCGGACGATGATGGCCGTCAGCAACGCCAGCGTCAGGATGCAGCCCAGCAGCCCCAGCTCCTCGCCGATGACGGTGAAGATAAAATCGGTGTGCCGGTTGGGCAGAGCGGAGCTGTACTCGCTCTGGGTCTGGGTGCCACGGAACAGCCCCTGCCCCGTGAGCTTGCCGCTGCCCAGTGCCATAAGGCTGCGGGTCTGCTGCCAGCCGGTATCCTGCGGGTCGAGGCTGTGGTCGAACAGCACCTGAAACCGGAGCTTCATATAAGACGGGATCTTGTTCAGATCCCACATCGCCCAGAAGGCCAGTCCGCCGGCCAGTCCGCCCAGCAAAAACCACCGCAGGGCCACGCCCCCCACAAAGCACATACAGGCGAAGATGAACAGGAACACCAGCGCGCTGCCCATGTCGGAGGAAACCTTATAGTACAGGACAAAGATAACGCCCAGATGGGCCGCCAGAAAGAGGACGGAGGGGATGCTGCTCAGATTGCGGTTCTCCTTGAGCCAGACCAGCTGCTTGGCCAGCACCAGCGTCAATGTCAGCTTCACGATCTCGGCGGGCTGCACCTTCACCGGCAGGAACGGGAAATCCAGCCATGCCCGGTTGCCGGTGTTGTCCGCGATACCCAGCGGCGTGACCAGCAGGAGGATACATACCACGCCGACGAGGAATATCCATTTCCAGTATTTGCACAGGTCGCTCAGGTCGATCTGGGAGATCACCAGATACAGCACCACGCCCAGCAGCAGCGCCACAGACTGGACCGCCACCAGATGCCATGTGTGCATATAGCGGGTGGCGCTGGCCACCATGAGAACGCCGAACAGGGACGCCGCGGCGCACAGTGCCAGCAGCACCAGATCCGTCTGGCGCAGGATATCCGCAAAAAGCTCCCGCGAACGGCGCAGCATGGGCGTCCCTCCTCTCCGGTAAAATGTTCATAAAGCGGTATTACCATCAGCTGACAAGGGCAAGCACGCCTGTCAGCGTGTCTTTTCGGCGCTTTTTATCCTTTTCTTCTTGGCGGGCGTCAGCCCGCCTGCGCCTCAAAAGCTGAAAACCACTCGAAAATACATCGCTGACAGGTGCGAGCAGTTTTGTCGGAGCAGAAATGTGTCCAGGCAAGGAAAGGCCCGCAGGTAATACTTGTCGTATTGCCAAGGGACTTGACGCCGTATGGGCACTTTTATGCCCGCCAAAACCGTGTTTGCTCTTGTCAACTGATGGTAGTGTACCACAAGAAGTTTTATCTGTAAACCGGCGTTTCACTCTTTTCTTTTCGGGCAGGGTGTGGTACAATAAGACGATTTGAGCAAAAAGCGGAGGTGACGGCATGGAGTATCTGTCCCACAGCCCGGAGGACACGGAGCGCATCGGCGAGGAGCTGGGGCGCACGCTGCATCCCGGCTGCGTGGTGGCCTTCCGCGGCGGACTGGGCATGGGCAAGACCGCCTTCACACGGGGTCTCGCCCGCGGGCTGGGCTGCCGGGGGCGTGTGACCAGCCCCACCTTTACCATCGTCAACGAGTACAGCGGAACCATTCCCCTGTTTCATTTTGATATGTACCGGCTGGGCGGCGAGGACGAGCTGTTCGACATCGGCTGGGACGACTATCTGGCCCGGAACGGCGTCTGCGCCGTGGAGTGGTCGGAGCAGGCGGCCGGTGCGTTGCCGGAGGACGCCATCCTCGTGGACATCGCGCGGGGCGAGGGCGAAAATGACCGCATCATCACCATCACGGGAGGCGAGACACATTGAAGATACTGGCGCTGGAGACATCGGCAAAAAGCGTGTCCGCCGCCGTCACGGAAAACGGCACGGTGCTGGCCTCCGCCTATCAGAACAGAGGCTTGACCCATAGTGTGACGCTGATGCCCCTCGTGGACGGTATGCTCCACGCGGCGGGACTGACGCTGGACGACATGGGGCTGATCGCCGTGGCCAACGGCCCCGGCAGCTTTACGGGTCTGCGGATCGGCGTATCGGCTGCCAAGGGTCTGGCGTGGGCGAAGGAGCTGCCCTGCTGCGGCGTATCCACGCTGGCGGCCATGGCGCGGACATCCGCCGACCACCACGGACTGGTCATCGGCGCCATGGACGCGCGGCGGCAGCAGATCTACCACGCCCTGTTCCGGGCGGAGGATGGCCGCGTGACACGGCTGACTACGGACTGCGCCATCTCGCTGGAGGAGCTGGCATCGCAGCTGCGGAATGACCCGGCGGACAAGCTGGTGGTGGGCGACGGCGCGGCACTGTGCGCCGGCTACCTCAACGGCGCGGGCATCCCCTGCCGTATGGCGGATGAGTCCCACCGGATGCAGTCCGCCGTGGGCGTAGCGCTGTGCGCCGAGGAAATGGCGGCGCGGGGCGAAACGGTGACGGCGCAGGCGCTGGAGCCGGTGTACCTGCGGCTCAGTCAGGCGGAGCGGGAGCGTCTGGCCCGCGGTCTGAAGATCACGCTGGACTGAGCGCGTATCCCCATACCCATTGTAGTTTATCATCGTATTCCATGCAAAATTTTACATACACGGAGGAGACAAAATGTACAGCGAGAAAGTTCATATCATGAACCACCCTCTGGTGGCCCACAAGCTGACCATCATGCGCGACAAGCACACCAGCGTCAAGGATTTCCGCGAGCTGGTATCCGAGATCGGAATGCTCATCACCTACGAGGCCACCCGTGACCTGCCCCTGACCACCAAGCACATTGAGACCCCCATCTGCGAGATGGACGCGCCCACGCTGGCGGGCCGCAAGTTTGTGGTGGTCCCCATCCTCCGTGCCGGTCTGGGTCTGGTGGACGGCGTACTGCGTATGGTCCCCTCCGCCCGCGTCGGCCACATCGGTATGTACCGCGACGAGGAGACGCTGGAGCCCCATCCCTATTTCTGCAAGATGCCCAAGGACGTGGCCGACCGCGACGTGCTCATCGTCGACCCCATGCTGGCCACCGGCGGCTCCGCTGCCGAGGCCATCGGCGAGATGAAGAAGTTCGGCTGCAAGCACATCAAGCTGATGGTGCTGGTGGCGGCTCCCGAGGGCATCGAGCATATCCAGAAGCTCTATCCCGACGTGGACATCTACGCCGGCGCCGTGGACAAGTGCCTCAACGAGAACGGCTACATCGTCCCCGGTCTGGGCGATGCCGGCGACCGCATTTTCGGCACCAAGTAACACCTCGTATGCAGGACGCCCCCGGTTTCGGGGGCGTTTTTGTCTGTATGGCGCCGCAGGTATCCCGGTTATTGGTAAATTCCGGCGTTTTGACTGTTTGACGGTGGCTGCACAATGTGGTATACTGTTTACGATTTTTGATTTTATCCGTAAAGGAGCTGTATCATGCGCGTTATCGATCTGGAAAACATCAAGGACTCCATGAATAACGAGACTCAATTTGTCCTGCGCTGTGAGGAGGTCTTCCACGACAAGATCTCCGCTGCCGCAGCCGCGATCCTCTCCAGCAACCGGCCCATTGTGGCGCTGACCGGCCCCTCCGGCAGCGGCAAGACCACCTCCGCCATGCGGCTGAAGGACTATCTGGAAAATCTGGGCGTGACGGTGTGCCTGCTGAGCATGGACAACTTCTTCCTGCCGCTGGATCAGCGTCCGCCTGAGGCCACGGACTGGGAATCCCCCTATTGCGTGAACGTGGATCTGCTGGTGTCCTGCATCAGCCTCCTGCTGGACGGCAAGGAGGTTGACATCCCCTGGTACGACTTTAAGGCCGGATGCACCGGCGGCTACAAGAAAATGCAGGGTGAAAAGGGCTGCATCGTTATTGCCGAGGGCATCCATATGCTCAATCCCCTGATCTTCGATAAGATCCGCGGCGCCGCCACCGGCGTCTATGTCGCCCCCCGCACCCGCATCCTCACCAACAACGACCGGGTGGTGCGCCCCGAGCAGCTGCGCGTGGCGCGGCGGCTCATCCGGGACTACAACACCCGCGGCCACTCCCTGCGGGAGACGGTGGAGCGCGCCGAAAGCGTGAACCGCGGCGAGGTCAACTATATCAAGCCCTACAAGAGCAACGCCGCCATCCATATCGACTCCTTCCACGACTATGAGCCGTGCATTCTGACCAAGTGTCTGGGCGAGATCCCCAACATCCGGGAGGAGCTGACGGCGGAGTATCTGCAGGCGCACGATCTCACCGATCTGATCGACGTGGTAAACACCGTGCCGCCGCTGCACACCCCCTTCGTTCCCCGCAATTCCATCGTCCGCGAATTCGTGGGCGGCAGCTGCTATGAATATTGATTTTTCCGTCTAACATACCATGAAGGAGGTCGTATCTATGAACCGTATCATTACTATCAGCCGTGAATTTGGCTCCGGCGGCCGTGAGCTGGGCAAGCGTCTGGCCGAGGCGCTGCACATCCCCTGCTATGACCATGAGATCATCGAGATGATCGCCAAGGAAAATGGCTTTAATGAGGATTATGTGGCACATATGTCCGAAAAGAGCATCGAGGCCGCCTACCCCCTGACCATCGGTCACCGGTTCGGCGTACCTCCCTTCCAGATCATGGACCAGCCCATCCGCGTGGCGGTGGCCCAGCGCCAGATCCTGGAGAACTTCGCCAAGAGCGGCGACTGCGTCATCGTGGGCCGGGGCGCGGATGTGATCCTGAAGGCCTATAAGCCGCTGAACATCTTCGTGTACGCCGATAAGGAGTCCAAGATCGAGCGGTGCCAGCGCCGTGCGCCCGCCGGTGAGGACATGACCGCCTCCGAGATTGAGAAGCGCATGAAGCAGATCGACCGCAACCGCTCCCAGCACCACCAGATGTACAGCGACAGCAAGTGGGGCGCCAAGGAGTCCTACGACCTGTGCATCAACACCTCCCGCCGCTACGTCAAGGATCTTGTTCCCGCCGTTGCCAAGTTCTGCGAGGACTGGTTCAACTCCCCCGAATAAGCACACGCGAATAAGCACACGCGAATAAGCACACGCGAATAAGCACACGCGAATAAGCACACGCGAAAGCGCCCGAAGCCAAACGGCTCCGGGCGCTTTTTTCATAGTATCGCGCTGTATGGGAACACTACCGCAAAGGAGTGATGGTATGATCCCCTGCACCGACAGCTGCCAGTGGCAGCGGGACGGTCTGTGTACGCTGGATACCTGCGCCGCGGCGGGGCAGCCCAGCGCCGGACACCCCTGCGTCCACTATGTGCCTATTTCCCCTGCGCCAGCAGACGCAGCGCCTCCGAGATGTTCCGCACCGGCAGCAGCTCCAGTGTGGAGCGAGCGCGGAGATCCACCGCGTGATGTGCCGGAATGATGCACTGTGTAAAGCCGAGACGCTTTACCTCCGAGAGACGCTGCTCCATGTGGCTGACGCTGCGGATCTCCCCGGAGAGTCCCACCTCGCCCACGGCGGCCATGCCGTTTGGCACGGGCTTGTCCAGATAGCTGGAGGCGATGGCTACCACAGCCGCCAGATCGGCGGCAGGCTCGTCCAGCGTCAGCCCGCCGATGATATTCAGATAGGCGTCACACTGGCTGACCTTCAGCCCGCCCCGCTTCTCCAGCACCGCCAGCAGCATGGCGGCGCGGTTGTAGTCAAAGCCGTTGCTGCTGCGGAGGGGTCGTGCTCCGGCGCAGGGTGCGATCAGCGCCTGTATCTCCGCCAGCACGGGGCGTGCGCCCTCCATCACGCAGGTGACGCAGGTGCCGGAGGCGTCCTGCGGGCGGCCGGACAGCAGCATCTCCGAGGGGTTCTCCACCTCCCGGAGACCGCTGTCCAGCATCTCAAAAACGCCGATCTCGTTGGTAGCGCCGAAGCGGTTCTTGGCGGCACGGAGGATCCGGTACGTCATGCGGCTGTCGCCCTCGAAGTACAGTACGCAGTCCACCATATGCTCCAGCACCTTGGGGCCGGCGATGCTGCCCTCCTTGTTGACGTGGCCGATGACGAACACCGTGACCCCCTGCCCCTTGGCCAGCTGCATCAGCGCCATGGTGCAGTCCTTCACCTGCCCCACGCCGCCGGCAGGCGCGTCCAGTTCCTCGTTGTACAGGGTCTGGATGGAGTCCACGATCAGCACGTCTGGTGTCTCCCGGCGGACACATTCCAGCACGTCGCCCAGCCGCGTCTCCGACAGGACGAACAGGTTTTCGCTGTCCACGGACAGGCGTTTGGCCCGCAGCTTCAGCTGCCGGGCGGACTCCTCGCCGGAGACATACAGCACCTTGCAGGTGCTGCCCAGCTGCTGGCAGATCTGGAGCATCAGCGTGGACTTGCCGATACCGGGCGCGCCGCCCACCAGCACCAGCGAGCCCTTCACGGCGCCGCCGCCCAGCACGCGATCCAGCTCCCCCATGCCGGTGGGGAAGCGTATCTCCTCATCCTCCTGCAACGCTGTAATGGAGGACGCCTTTACAGCATCGTTCATACGCGGCGTTTTACCGCTCTTGGCAGGGCGCTCCGCCGGCTGCTCCACCATGGAGTTCCACGCGCCGCAGACGGCGCAGCGTCCCGACCACTTAGGGCTTTCGCTGCCGCACTCCGTGCAGAAAAAAACAGTTTTTGCTTTCATGCTATTCCCTCGCTCGTACAATATTGGCAATAGGCCACCGCGATGACGGCGGCGAGCTTCACTTGATAGGACGGCTGCTGCAAAAGCGCCGTCTCCTCCGGGTTGGACAGGAACCCGCACTCCACCAGAATGGCCGGGCAGGTGGTGTGGGACATGAGGTACACCTCATCGCCGATGGGCTTGGCGGCCTTGTCCCGTCCTTCGTTCGCCCCGCTGTTCAGTGCCTGCTGCACCGTCTGCGCCAGCCGTTGGGACGGCTCCACCGCGTTATAGAACACCTGCGCTCCACGGACGCCGGGGTGTCCGGGCAGACAGTTCTGGTGGATGCTGATGAGCAGGCCGTTGGGTGTCCCGTTGGCCAGCGCCGTGCGGTTTTTCAGGTCGGAGACCTTCTTCTCCCGCAGGGTAACGGCGGAGTCGTCGTAAACGGCGTCGTCGCCGGTGCGGGTCATCACCGCCGGATGCCCCAGAAACCGAAGGATCTCATAGAGCCGCCGGGTGATCTGGAGGTTGATGCCGCTCTCCGCCACGCCGCTGCTGGACACGGCGCCGCCGTCCTCTCCGCCGTGTCCAGCGTCCAGCACCAGCATAGTCTGAGGTCTCGACGGTGCGGCAGGCGCGGCGGCAGGCACCTGCGGCGATGGGCGAGGCGCTGCCGCCGCCAGCAGAACGAGAGCAGCAGCCAGCGCACCGGCGTATATCGCTTTTTTCGGAATGAACAGCACCATGGGTCTCCCCTCCTCGGGAAAGCCTATGGCGGCGGGCGGTGTTTTATGTATCATAGCACAGCGAGCGAGAAAAAGAAATGCTTTTCCTTAGACTCCAGCCGCTTACGAACACAGAAACCCCATTCTCCTTGCAACAGCCTCCGCCTTATGGTATACTTGTTTTGCTCTCCTGTGTGGCTGAAACGCCCAGAGGGGCGTCGGGACTGACTACTTGTTGCCAGCTATATTCCGCGCCCTGCACAGGGGAGCTTTTCCGCGTTCTGCATTTGGGTCTTGCTTTCTGCGCCGCGGCCTACGTTGATACACATATACAAGCCCCCTCCGGCGGCGCCGGAGGAGGCTTTTCCTGTTTATTCTGCTTTTGCGTCATTTGGCGCAATTCCGCAAATTGACTGCACCATGCTTCCATGCGAAAGCAACATCGGCGCGGCGAAAAAACGAAAATTTTGTGAAAAGAAATGCCGGCTGCGAACAGTGATTGACGGGGCGGCGGCGGGTTGTGTATAATAGGGGGCAGAATGTGCCGGGGAGGATGCAGCATGGAGATACGATTTACAAACGGCAGCTATACGGACAGTGAAGGGCGGGTCATGCTGGACCCCACCGTTTACAAGGACTGGCAGATCGGCGCGGCGGCGGAGAGAGAGCTGCCGCCGGTGGAGACTTTCCGCCAAAAGCTGGGGCTGCTGCCGGAGGAGCTGATCCCCCACGGCAAAACGCCGAAGCTGGACTTTATCCGCATCATGGAGCGGCTGCAAAGCCGTCCGGACGGCAAATATATCGAGGTCACCGCTATCACCCCCACGCCGCTGGGCGAGGGAAAATCCACCACGTCGCTGGGGCTGATCGAGGGACTGGGACGGCTGGGGAAAAACGTGGGCGGCTGCCTGCGTCAGCCCTCCGGCGGGCCGACCATGAACGTAAAAGGCACCGCCGCCGGGGGCGGCAACGCCCTGCTCATCCCCATGACCGAGTTTTCTCTCGGCCTTACCGGGGACATCAACGACATCATGAACGCCCACAATCTGGCCATGACGGCGCTGAATGCCCGGATGCAGCACGAGCGCAACTACGACGATGCACAGCTGGCCCAACGGGGACTGCGCCGTCTGGACATCGACCCGGCGCGGGTACAGTGGCGCTTCGTGCTGGACTTCTGCTGTCAGGCGCTGCGGAAAATGCACATCGGCGGCGACGGGAAAATGGACGGCTACCCCATGGACACCTGCGCCAACATCGCCGTCAGCTCCGAGCTGATGGCCATCCTGTCCGTGGCGCGGGATCTGCCCGATCTGCGCCGCCGCATCGGGGATATCGTGCTGGCCTACGACAAACAGGGCCGCCCCGTCACCACGGAGGATCTGGAGGTAGCGGGCGCTATGACGGCGTGGATGCGCAGCACCATCAACCCCACCCTGTGCTATACGGTGGAGCATCAGCCGGTGCTGGTCCACGCAGGGCCGTTTGCCAATATCGCCATCGGTCAGTCGTCGGTGATCGGCGACCGGCTGGGCGTCAAGCTGTTTGACTACCATGTGACCGAGTCCGGCTTCGCCGCCGACATCGGTTTTGAGAAATTCTGGAACGTGAAGTGCCGCCTCTCCGGTCTGAAGCCGGACGTGTCGGTGCTGGTGGCCACCGTCCGCGCCCTGAAGATGCACGGCGGCGGGCCAGAGGTCATCCCCGGCCGTCCCCTGCCGGACACCTACACGCAGGAGGATCTGTCCCTGCTGGAGCGGGGGTGCGCCAACCTGCTGCACCATGTGGAGACGATCCGCCGCTCCGGCGTCACGCCGGTGGTGTGTCTGAACCGGTTCTACACCGATACGGAGGCGGAGCTGGCGCTGGTGCGCCGCGTCTGTGAGGCCCACGGGGTGCGCTGCGCCGTGTCCGACCATTGGCGCTATGGCGGCGCCGGTGCGGAGGAGCTGGCGCGGGTGGTGCTGGACGCCTGCGAGGAGCCGTCGGACTTCCGGCTGCTGTACCCGGACGAGCTGCCCCTGCGCCAGCGGGTGGAGCGCATCGCACGGGAGGTCTACGGTGCCGACGGCGTGGACTGGTCGCCGCTGGCGGCGGAGAAGGCCGCCCGGTTTGAAAGTGACCCCCAATACGCCGGGTACTGCACCATGATGGTCAAGACCCATCTGTCTCTGTCCCACGATCCCACTCTAAAGGGTGTACCCACCGGCTGGCGGCTGCCGGTGCGGGACGTGCTGGAGTACAGCGGCGCACGGTTTTTGTGTCCGGTGGCCGGCGGCATCTCCATGATGCCCGGTACCGGCTCCGACCCCGCCTATCGCCGGGTGGATATCGACACGGCCACCGGCGAGGTCACGGGTCTGTTTTGAGAGAGGAGCGCGTATGGACGATACATTGCGAAGCTGCCGGGAATTTACGGAGGTGCTGGCCTCCGATGCACCCGCACCGGGGGGCGGCGGCGCGGCGGCGCTGACCGCCGCCATCGGCACGGCGCTGGGCGGCATGGTGGCAGCGCTGACCGTGGGAAAGCCGCGCTACGCGGCGGTGGAAACGGAGCTGCGGTCTGTCATGGCGGACTGCGGCGCCCTGCGGCAGCAGCTTTTGGCGCAGGTGCAGGCCGACGCGGAGGGCTTTCTCCCGCTGGCGGCGGTGTACGCTCTGCCCAAGGACGATCCTACCCGGCCGGAAAAGCTGGCGGCGGCATCTGCGGACGCCTGCAAAACGCCGCTTCACATCATGGAGCTGTGCTGCCGGGCGCTGGACGCCATGGCGGTACTGGCGGAAAAAGGCTCCCGTCTGGCGGTATCCGACGCCGGATGCGGCGCGGCCATTCTGGGCGGCGCACTGCGTGCGGCGTCCCTGAACGTACTGGTGAACACGAAGACCATGGGCGCGGCGGGCGCACCGCTGAATGAACGGTGCCTTGCCCTGCTGCACCGTGGCGAGACGGCGGCTGACGCCGTATTTGCGCAGGTAAAGCACGACCTGCTGTAAGGAGGGACGGCGTATGGCAAAACTGCTGACAGGCCGGGAGGCGGCGTCGGCGCTGACCACGGCGCTTCAGCGGCGCACGGACGCGCTGACCGAACGGGGCGTCACACCTAAGCTGGCCATCCTGCGCTGCGGGGAAAACGAATCGGACAGTGCATACCTGCGCAGCGCACAACAGCGCGCCGCACGGTGCGGCGTGGCCGTGGAGGTCACCTCCCTGCCGGAGACGGTGACGCGGGCGGCACTTCTGTCCGCCATCGACGGTGTGAACCGCGATGCGTCCGTCCACGGCTGCCTGCTGCTGCGTCCGCTGCCGGCGCATCTCCGGGACGCGGAGGACGCTATCTGCAACCGGCTGCTGCCGGAAAAAGACGTGGACGGCATGACGGATGTCTCCGCCGCCGGTGTGTATCTGGGACGTAGCGCAGGGTTTGCCCCCTGCACGGCGGAGGCGGTAACGGTGCTTTTGGATCACTACGGCATCGACTGTACCGGAAAACGGGCGGTGGTCATTGGGCGCTCTCCGGTGGTGGGTCGCCCCGCCGCCATGCTGCTGCTGGAGCGGAACGCCACGGTGACGATTTGCCATACCAGAACGCGGGCGCTGTCCGACGTCACCTGCGAGGCGGATATCATCGTCTCGGCAGCGGGGGCGGCGGGGTGCCTGACGGCGGCCCATGTCCGGCCCGGTCAGACGATCATCGACGTGTCCGCCAACTGGGACGCAGCAAAAAACACCATCGTAGGCGATGCGGACTTTGACGTGGCCGCGTCCATCGTGGACGCCATCACCCCTGTACCGGGCGGTGTGGGCGCGGTGACCTCCGCCGTACTGATGCGCCATGTGGTGCAGGCGGCGGAGCGCACCTTGGAGGGAGGAAACCTGTGAATCTGTTTTTGACATTGGCATATCTGTTTTTCATCGGCTCCGTATTGGGCTGGGTGCTGGAGCTTTTCTACCGGCGCTTTATCTCCGGCGCCAATCCGGAGCGCAAGTGGATCAACCCCGGCTTCTGCGTAGGGCCGTATGTACCGCTGTACGGCTTCGGCCTGTGCATCCTGTTTGTGCTGGCGGCCATCGGCGACGCCCACGGCGTCCACACCGTCGGCGACAAGCTGCTGCTGTTTCTGGGCATGTCGGTGAGCATGACCGCCATCGAGTATATCGCCGGTATCATGTCGCTGAAGATCATGCACGTCCGGCTGTGGGATTACAGCAACCAGTGGGGCAACATTCAGGGTCTGATCTGCCCCCAGTTCTCCCTGATCTGGGCGGCAGCCAGCGCGGGCTACTACTTTCTGGTGCATCCCCACATTCTCGACGCCCTGCAATGGCTGTCGGAGAATCTGGCGTTTTCCTTTGTGATCGGCTACTTCTTCGGCGTGTTCACCATCGACGTGGTGTACTCCGCCCATCTGGTGACCCGCATCCGTCAGTTCGCCAAGGAGAACGAGGTGGACATCAAGCTCGAGCAGCTCAAGGCCCATATCCGCCGCCGTCAGGACGAGCGGCGCGAGAAGGCCAACTTCCTCTTCGCCTTCCGCTCCAGCCACTCGCTGGCGGAGCATCTGCGTGAGGCGCAGGAGGCGTGGGAGGAGCGGCACAAGGCGGAGAAGAAATGACCATCGCCCCGCATCCAATATGAAAACCGCAAAAGCATTTGTATAGGAGGAGACTATAAAGTGAGAGATGTTCACAGCAAAAAGCCAGAGGAGTGCCAGTATTCCTTCACCCAGCACAAGACCTGCGAGTTCTTCCCCTGCCACAAGACGGAGCATCCGGAGGATTTCAACTGCCTGTTCTGCTACTGCCCGCTGTATACGCTGGGCAGCCACTGCGGCGGAAACTTCGTCTATCTGGACAGCGGCGTAAAGGATTGCTCCAACTGTCTGGTACCCCACGGACGGGGCAGCTACAGCTACGTTTTGAAGAAATATCCGGAGCTGATGGAGCTGGCCAAGAAAAATCGCTGAAACGGCGCAGCATAAACGAAACCGGCGGGAATCCCGCCGGTTTCGTTTATGTGCCGGTGACCACCTGTGCAAAGCCGGCGGCAAACAGTCTGGCTGCGCAAAGTGCCTCGTCCAGCGAATTGCCGGCGGTACCTACCTCCACCAGCATACTGCCGGTGGTCAGGTGCTGGTTGTAATTGGAATTGCGCAGCGTCATGGGGCGCATCAGCGTGGGGGACAGCTCCGTCAGCCGCTGCTGGATGGCCACCGCCAGCTTGACGTTTTCCAGCCAGTGGTCGTTGTTGCTGCCCATGACAAAGCTGATCTGGGCGCAGTGGGGGTCCTCCCGGGTGATGACCTTATACTGGTGTCCCGCCTTGTCCTCGATGGCGTCCCGGTGGACGTCCAGCACAAAGGACAGCGTGGGGTATTTGGCCAGATATTCCCGGATGGCGTCCGCCGCCCGCTCATACGCGCCGTCGTAGGCGGGATCGTCGTACAGCGCCCGGTCATGAAGCACGGAGATGCCGTAGGACGACAGGGCGGCGGCGATCTCGTCGCCTACCCGGATCATGTTGACGGAGGTATCCGCCGTGCGGCAGGTGCCGGTGGGAGCGTACGCCTGTCCCTTGGGCATGGTGTACGCCTCGCTGCCGTGGGTGTGGACGATCAGCACCTGCGGCGCGTCCTCCGACAGCTTGGCGGCGAAGGTACCGTCGAACCATCCCGGCTCCAGCGCCTTGGTCGAGTTGTTTTTGATGAACACATCGCCCACCTGCACGAAGCCGGAGGGTGACGCGGGCGCGATGGTCTGGGATGCGGCGCCGTTGTCCTCGTGGCCGGACGGCTCCGCCTCCGGCTGCGGCGCAGGCGTAACGGGAACGGGCGCGGCAGGCGTTTTCTCCGTCGCCGTCCCGTCTTGCGGCAAAGCGGCTACATCCGCCCATGCGGACAGCAGCAGTGGGGACTCCCGCAGCGCCAGCAGCGCAGGCAGCGCCAACGTATCCGCCGCCGCCATATCCCCCAGCTCCCAGCGCAGCAGCGTCTCCGGCAGGCGAACGGAGTCCCGGACGGCGGCTGCCGCGTCCCGGAGACTGTCGCTGCCCATTGCGGCGGCGGTGACCCAAAGCGTGGCGGCGGCCAGCATCATGGCGGCCAGACGGCGGAAACGGTCTCTTTTCACAGGTATCCCTCCTCACTGTACAGACAAGCCTATGCAGCGGCTGCGGAGGATATGCAAACCCGATGTTGAAGACGGTTATTTTGCCGAAATACCGTCTTTACGCAGAATAACCGAGAAAGCCCCCTCCGGCACCGCCGGAGGGGGGCTTGTGTTGTTCCGTTAGCTGTCGAAGGACGGGTTGATAAAATAGATATTCTTCTCGCTCATACGATCCTTCGCAAGACGCAGTCCCTCGCCGAAGCGCTGGAAATGCACGATCTCCCGGGCGCGCAGGAATTTGATGACATCGTTGACATCCGGGTCGTCACTGAGCCGCAGGATATTGTCGTAGGTGACGCGGGCCTTCTGCTCCGCCGCCAGGTCCTCGGTCAGATCGGCGATCAGGTCGCCCTTGACCGCCATGGACGCCGCGTTCCACGGGAAGCCGGCGGCTGCGGCGGGATAGATACCGGCGGTGTGATCCACAAAGTAGGCATCGAAGCCGGCGGTCTTGATGTCCTTTTCCGACAGATTGCAGGTCAGCTGGTGGACGATGGTGCCGATCATCTCCAGATGCCCCAGCTCCTCCGTGCCGATGTCCGTGAGCAAGCCCTTCAGCTCCGGGTAGGGCATGGAGTAGCGCTGGCTCAGATAACGCAGGGATGCGCCCAGCTCCCCATCCGGTCCCCCATACTGGGAAATGATCAGCGCCGCCAGTCTGGGGTTGGCGTTTTTGATCTTCACCGGGTATTGCAGCTTCTTTTCATACACAAACATCAGTCGTTCCCTCCTTTGTCCCAAGGCCACGGGTCATCCAGCCAGCGGAAGCCGCCCTCGGTGATAGCCGTCTTGCACAGCGGGCCGTTGGCCTCCTCGTACCGCGCACGCCCCTCCCGGCCCAGCCGGATGTAGCCCCAGTACAGCTCCTGTGCCTGCTTGTCGTTGGGATGGGTGGTCAGGTACAGCCCCAGCTCGTCAATGGCGAAGTCCAGCGCCATCAGCTCCAGCAGCGCCTCGTTTACCTTGGGAAACCGGGAGCGCAGCTCCTTGCGGAACGGCAGATCCAGACCGGGGAACAGCGTGCCTTGCAGCAGCGCCTCCTTGTCCTCGTAGCGCTGGGCGTCCTCGCGCTGCATGGCGATATAGGGAAACGCCATGTTGCCGCAGCCCTTCGGCAGGCGTCCGTCCATCTCGCGGCAGACTGCGTCGCTGCGGGCCGTCATCTCCCGCGCCGCGCCGTCCTGTGCTGCCGCCGCAGCAGCGGCAGTTCTCTCCATATACAAGAGAAATTCCTCCTTTGAAACGGTGATATCGTGAGCCGGAAACGGCTCACCTCATTCTATGTGCCGGCGGCGCGGCGGGCGCCTGACGGGGGGGCGGAAAAATTTCCGGAAACTTTTGTGAAAACAGGAGATTTACACCGCAGAGTGTGGTACAATGGTGCGGACATCACAGACAGCCCTTTCCTCCCGCAAGGAGGAGGGCTGTCAAATACAGGCAAGGAGAAACTGCCATGAAGGTCGTGCTGCAACATCTGACCAAGAGATTCCCCAACCGCAACAAAAAAGCGGGCGGCGACGTCATCGCCGTCCATGACTTCACCTTTGAGATCCCCGACGGGAAGCTCATCGGTCTGCTGGGCCCCTCCGGCTGCGGCAAGAGCACGGCGCTGAATCTCATCAGCGGCCTGCTGGAGCCGTCGGAGGGACAGATCTTCTTCGGCGAGGACGATGTGACCCATCTGCCGCCGGAGAATCGCGGCGTGGGGCTGGTGTTCCAGAACTACGCGCTGTATCCCCACCTGACGGTGCGGCAGAACATCATGTTCCCGCTGGAGAACCTGCGGGGCGCGGAGAAGCTGACCAAGGCGGAGATGGCGGAGCGGACGCTGGAGGCGGCAAAGCTGGTGCAGCTGGAGGGTCTGATGGACCGCAAGCCCAGCGAGCTGTCCGGCGGTCAGCAGCAGCGTGTGGCCATCGCCCGCGCGCTGGTAAAGCGCCCCCGGGTACTGCTGCTGGACGAGCCGCTGTCCAATCTGGACGCACGGCTGCGCCTTCAGACACGGGAGGAGATCCGCCGCATCCAGCGGCAGACCAACGTGACCACCGTGTTCGTCACCCACGACCAGGAGGAGGCCATGAGCATCTCCGACGAGATCGTGGTGATGAAGGACGGCGTGGTGCAGCAGATCGGTAAGCCCCAGGACGTCTACGACAGTCCTGTGAACCTGTTCGTCGCCAAATTTCTGGGTACGCCGCCCATCCACGTCTTTGACGGGCGCATCGAGGACGGCAAGCTGTACATAGGCGGCGCGGCGGTGCTGGATGTGGACGGCGCGGCCGATCAGCCGGTATATGCCGCCATCCGGCCGGAGGGCTTTATCCTCGCGGAGGACGGCCCTCTGTGCTGCAAGCTGGACCGCGTGGAGGTCATGGGACGGGATATCAGCGTGGTATGCACCCACCCAGACTGTGAAAACGCGGCCATCCGCGCCATCATCAACGCCGACAGCCGCGTGGACACCACCCGGGAAACGGTGTGCTTTGCCCTGAAGCCCCACAAGGTGTTCCTGTTCCATCGGGAGGAGCAGACGCGGCTGGCCTGCACCCTGAGGTAACGCCATGGACAAACGAAATGCCAAGGGCTGGCTGTACCTGCTGCCCGCCATCGCCTTTCTGGGCGTGTTCATGGTCTACCCGCTGGTGGATGTGTTCGTGTACTCCTTTGAGGAGGGGTACAACTCCGCGTCCCAGACGTTTTCCGGCGTGGGTCTGTTCAACTACCGCTATGTGCTGCGGGATCCCTTCTTTTTGCAGGCGCTGAAAAACACCTTCATTCTCGTCATCATCACCGTGCCGGTGTCCACCGGCCTTGCCCTGCTGATCTCGCTGGGGCTCAGCTCCATTGAAAAGCTGCGGGGTCTGTTCCAGACGGTATATTTCCTGCCCTACGTCACCAACACGCTGGCGGTGGGTCTGGTATTCATGATCCTGTTCAAAAAGACCGCCTATACCGACGGTCTGGTAAACGTGATGCTCCACTGGTTCGGCAGTCCCGGCGTGGACTTTATCGACGGGCCGTACTGGGCAAAGATGTTCGTGCTGTGCTTCTACACCGTGTGGGTGGTGCTGCCCTTCAAGATCCTGATCCTCACCAGCGCGCTGGCGTCGGTGAAGCAGGACTACTACAACGCCGCCCGCATTGACGGTACCTCCCGCCGGCGCATCTTCACCCGTATCACCCTGCCCATGATCTCCCCCATGATCTTCTATCTGGTGGTCACCGGCTTCATCGGCGCATTCAAGGCGTACAGTGACGCGGTGGCCCTGTTCGGCACCGACCTGAACGCCGCCCGGATGAACACCATGGTGGGCTACATCTACGATATGCTGTACGGCGACTCCGGCGGCTACCCGTCCTTTGCGTCGGCGGCGGCCATTATCCTGTTTGCCATCGTGCTGACCATCACCTGCATCAATCTGCTGGTGAGCCGGAAGCACGTCCACTATTGAGAGGAGGCGACACTGTGGGCTCTCATACCGATTATAAGCAGATCGAGCTGGCCGCACGCCGCCGGCGAGTGGTGCGCCGCGCCGTCACCTATGTGCTGCTGGCGCTGTGGGCGGTGATCGTGCTGTTCCCCTTCTACTGGATGGTGCTGACCTCCGTAAAGAGCTACAGCGCGTACAGCGCCGAGCGCATCCCCGCGTTCTTCACCCTGTCCCCCACGCTGCAAAACTACCACGATGCCTTCACCGCCGTGCCGCTGGCTCGCTACTTCCTGAACACGCTGGTGTTCACCGTGGCCACCACCGCCATTATGCTGGTGGTCATCACGCTGGCGGCCTTCGCCTTCGCACGGCTGAATTTTCGCGGCAAGCATCTGGCCTTTACACTCTTTCTGGCGCTGATGATGATCCCCAATGAGCTGGTCATCATCACCAACTTCGTGACCATCACGGACGCCGGCCTGCGCAACACGTTCTGGGGTCTGATCCTGCCGTCGGTAACGTCGGTGTTCTACATCTATTTATTAAAGGAGAACTTTGCCCAGATCCCCGACGAGCTGTACTACGCCGCCAAGGTGGACGGCACCTCCGACTTCAAGTACCTGTGGAAGGTGATGCTGCCCATCTGCCGCCCCACGGTGGTGACCATCGTGATCCTGAAGGTCATCGAGTGCTGGAACTCCTATGTATGGCCCCGCCTCATCACCGACGATGAGAACTACTTCCTGGTGTCCAACGGCATTCAGGCCATCCGGGAAAACGGCTTCGGACGGGAGAATATCCCCGCCATGATGGCGGCGGTGGTGGTCATCTCCGTACCGCTGATCGTGCTGTTCCTCCTGTTCCGCAACAAGGTCATGGAGGGCGTTTCGAGAGGAGGCAGCAAGGGATGATGAAAAAAGTGCGGCTCCCCGCGCTGCTGCTGGCGCTGCTCTCTCTGCTGACGCTGTGCGGCTGCCACGGCTCCCGCGGGCAGAACGCCTTCTCCGTGCCGGACAGCTTTGACGAGTCCCGGCAGTACGAGATCACGTTCTGGGCCAAGAACGACACCAACAAGACGCAGGTGGATATCTACAACAAGGCCATCGACGATTTTCAGGCGCTGTACCCCAATATCTCCGTGCGGCTGCGGCTGTACACCGACTACGGCAAGATCTACAACGACGTGATCACCAACATCGCCACCAACACCACGCCCAACGTGTGCATCACCTACCCCGACCACATCGCCACCTACCTCACCGGCGCCAATGTGGTGACGCCGCTGGACGCCCTGTTTGCCGACGAGCAATACGGGCTGGGCGGCAGCGCCCTCCGGTACGACGGGCCGACGCAGGCGGAGATGATCCCCCAGTTTCTGGAGGAGTGCAGCTTTTCCGGCAGTCACTACGCCGTGCCGTTCATGCGCTCCACCGAGGCGTGCTATGTGAATAAGACCTATGTGGAGGCGCTGGGCTATGAGCTGCCGGAGACGCTGACGTGGGACTTTGTGTGGGAGGTGTCCGATGCGGCGGCCGCCGCCAAAAAACCCGACGGCACCTTCGCCGTCAACGGGCAGGAGGTGCTGCTGCCCTTCATCTACAAGTCCACGGACAACATGATGATCCAGATGCTGCGGCAGAAGGGCGCCGGCTACTCCACGGACAGCGGCGAGGTGCAGATCTTCAACGACACCACCGAGGCGCTGCTGTACGGCATCGCCGCCCACACCGCCGGCGGCGCGTTCTCCACCTTCAAGATCTCCGGCTACCCCGCCAACTTCCTGAACGCGGGACAGTGCCTGTTCGCGGTGGACTCCACCGCAGGTGCCACATGGATGGGCTCCCACGCACCGCTGAGCGACATCAGCGCCGACAAGTATGTGGATTTTGAGACGGCGGTGATGACCGTGCCGCAGTTCGATCCCGCACACCCGCAGATGATCTCACAGGGGCCGTCGTTGTGCGTGTTCAACAAGGACGATCCACAGGAGGTGCTGGCCGCGTGGCTGTTCGCCCAGTACCTGCTGACCAACGAGGTGCAGATCGCCTACTCCCAGACGGAGGGCTACGTCCCTGTCACGGCAAAGGCACAGCAGTCCGCCGCCTATCAGGACTATCTGGCGCAGGAGGGCGCGGACGACACGCTCCACTATGATGTGAAGATCAAGGCCTCCAAGCTGCTGCTGGACAACGTGGACAACACCTTCACCACACCGGTGTACAACGGCTCTGCCTCCCTGCGGAACGCGGCGGGACAGCTTATCGAGGATGTGACCAAGTCCGTCCGGCGCAAGGAGCCGGTGGACGCGGCGTATATGGCGAAGCTGTACGACGGCGTCACATCTCTGTACCGGCTGGACCAGCGGGGCGCTATGGCCGCCGACGGCAGTCAGGCGCTTGGCCCCCTGCCCGCTCCCGCCAAGGCGCTGCTCATTACGCTGGGCGGCGTGTGGGTGCTGATGGCCGTTTACGGCGGTGTACAGCTGGTCAAAAAGAAAAACCGTCAAAACAGCCATTGATTTATTTGCAAAATACGGTATAATAGGACGGGTGTGCATTGAGCGCACCCGTCCTATTACCCATTTTATGGTACAAACAAGAGGAGAAGCAACATGAAAAAGTTTTTGACCCTTCTGCTGGCGCTGGTGATGGCTCTGTCCATCGTTGGCTGCGGCAAGACCGAGGACCAGACCGATGACAAGGATACCCCCGATGAGGGCGGCGACGCCGCCGTTACTGTCATGACCCACGCGGAGTTCGACGCGGCCGCTGTGGATTCCCCCGTCACCGTGGAGACCTACATCCAGGCCCGCCAGGGCTGGTGGGAGAAGGACGGCGTCGGTGTCGCTACCTTCTACACCCAGGCCGATGACGGCGCGTACTTCCTGTACAATATGCCCTGCTCCAAGGAGGATTACGACTCCATGCTGGTAGAGGGCGCCAAGATCCGCGTCAGCGGCTATAAGGCCGAGTGGTCCGGCGAGGTGGAGATCATCGACGCTACCTGCGAACTGCTGGAGGGCACCAAGGTCTATGACGCGCTGGACGTGACCTCCCTGCTGGGTACCGATGAGCTGATCGCCCACCAGAATGAGAAGGTCTCCTTCAAGGGCATGACCGTGGCCGCCTCCAACGATGCGGGCGCTCCCTTCCTGTACAACTGGGATGGCTCCGGCTCCGAGGGAGATGATCTGTACTTCAATGTCACCCTGAACGACACCATCTACACCTTCGTGGTGGAGAGCTACCTGTGCGGCCCCGGCTCCGACGTGTATGAGGCTGTCAAGGCCCTGAACGTGGGCGACGTGGTGGATATGGAGGGCTTCCTGTACTGGTATGAGGGCGTGAACCCCCACATCACCTCCGTGGTCAAGGCTGCTGCCTGAAGCATCTGAACGACAAAAGCGAGACGGCTTTGCGCCGTCTCGCTTTTCGTTTTCTCACGTCTTTCCTACGTCACTTCCGCGTCCGCTTTTCCTTCTCGCGGCGCAGCTTCTCATCCACCTTTTTCATGATGCGCAGGCACAGCGCCGAGCTGGCGCTCAGCAGCGCCAGCGCCACGGCGAATTCTTTTTTCTTTCTGTTCATGGGGGCGCGCCTCCTTTTCACTTGCCGGACAGCCGACTGTTTTTTCTTTCCTGCGCGGGCCGGCACCCCGCCCGTAGCGTCAGTATACCACGCCGCCGGAAAAAAGGCAATTCCTACCGCTGGTAGGCCGTACCCTGCACCGTCCTGCTATGTGGTGTTTTGCGGCGATTCACCGACCGGTTCACTGAAATGCGTTGTGGAATTGACGAGACAATCGCGTTGTTTTTTGGTGGGAATGCCGAAAATGAAATTGCCCCCTTTTTTCTCCCCTCCCCTTTATTTACTTTGTGTCCGTTTTGTGCTTTAATCTATAACGTACGAAGAGGAACAAAAAGTGCATTCACGGAATCTACAAAATTTGAGGAGGAAAACGTTCATGGTACAATTTGCAAGCAGAATGGACCTGCTGAAGGGCTCCGAGATCCGCGAGCTGCTGAAGCTGACCGCACAGCCCGACATCATCTCCTTCGCCGGTGGTATGCCCGCTCCCGAGCTGTTCCCTGTCGAGCAGATGATGGAGGCTTCCGTGGCCGTTATGAAGGAAAGCGGCCGCGTGGCGCTGCAGTATTCTTCTACCGAGGGTTATCCCCGTCTGCGTGAGCAGATCGCTGAGCGCATGCTGGCAAAGAACAACATCCACACCGACAAGGATCACATTCTGGTGACCTCCGGCTCTCAGCAGGGTCTGGACTTCTCCGGCCGCGTGTTCCTGAACCCCGGTGATGTGGTGCTGCTGGAAAGCCCCTCCTATCTGGGCGCCGTCAACGCCTTCAAGGCCTGCGAGCCCAAGTTCATTGAAGTCCCCACCGATGACGGCGGCATGATCATGTCCGAGCTGGAGAAGATCCTGGCCACCACCGAGCGGGTGAAGATGATCTACGTCATCCCCGATTTCCAGAACCCCACCGGCCGTACCTGGGATCTGGAGCGCCGTCACCAGTTCATGGACATCATCAACAAGTACGAGATCCCCGTGATCGAGGATAACCCCTACGGCGAGCTGCGCTTCGAGGGCGAGTATATGCCCGCTCTGAAGAGCCTGGACACCAAGGGTCTGGTAGTCTATCTGGGTACCTTCTCCAAGATCCTGGCGCCCGGCTATCGTCTGGGCTGGGTCTGCGCCGATGATGAGATCCTGGCCAAGTACAACTTCATGGAGCAGGCAGCCTCCCTGCAGGCTTCCACCGTCGGCCAGATGGAGACCTCCAAGTGGATCGATATGTTCGATCTGGACGCCCACGTCAACACCATCCGCGAGTGCTACAAAAAGCGCCGCGCCGTGATGCTGGAGACGCTGGCCAAGGAGCTGCCCGAGCCCTGCACCTTCACCCGTCCCGAGGGCGGTCTGTTCGCATGGGTCGTGCTGCCCGAGTACATGAACGCCAAGGATCTGCAGATGAAGTGCCTCGAGAAGAAGGTCGCCTTCGTTCCCGGCGGCTCCTTCTTCCCCAACGGCGGCCACGACAACACCCTGCGTCTGAACTACTCCTGCATGCCGGAGGAGAAGATCGTTCAGGGTATCACCGCCCTGTGCCAGACCATCCGCGAGAACCTGAAGTAAGCAAGGAGACACAGCATCCATGAAAGACGTCAAAGTGCTCATCGGCAACTACGGCAGCGGCAAGAGCGAGCTGGCTCTGAACTTCGCCATGCAGGCAGCGGCCCGCGGCGACAGAACGGAGCTGCTGGATCTGGATATGGTGAATACCTACTTCCGACTGACCGAGCGGGGCAAGATGGTGGAACAGAAGGAGATCCGGCTGGTCTCCCCCAACTTCGCCTGCTCCGGTATTGAGACGCTCTCCCTTCCCGCCGAGGTGTCGTCCGCCTTTGTACTGGATTGGGATACGGTCATTTTCGATGTGGGCGGCGATGATGTAGGCGCCACGGCGCTGGGCCGCTACCATCGGGACTTTATGGCACTGGAGCCCGGTGCTCTGGAAGTGCTGAACGTTGTAAATATTCGTCGCCCTCTTGCCAGCACGGTGGAGAAGATCCACCGGCTGCAGGAGGGGATGCAGACCCATGCCAGATTGCAGATCACCGGTATGATCAACAATACCAACCTGTCCACCATGACCAGTGCGGACGATCTGTGGGACGGCTATGAGCTGCTGCGGCAGGTGGTGGAGCTCACCGGCATCCCCGTGGCGTACACCACCGGCAAGAAGGATATCCTCGATGCATTTCTGGCCCGTGACCCGGACCCGAAGTATGTGGGAAAGCCCGTGGCCATCGACGTGTATATGCACCGTGACTGGGATTCCTACATCGAGTATGGGCTGAACACCAAGAATCCGCACAAGGATATGTATTAAACCCCGCATACCTCCCCTTTTCGGGGGTAGTAGATACAAACAGTAAGAGGAATCTGAGGAAAAGAGGTGTAGAGAGTGGTAAGAGTTACCATCGACGAAAACCTGTGCAAGGGCTGCGGCCTGTGCGCAAGAGCTTGTCCCAAGCACATCATTGAGTTGTCCAAGACTCGCATCAACGCTAAGGGCTATCATCCGGCGGAGGTCATCAACATGGAAGCCTGCATCGGCTGTACTTCCTGTGCGCGTACCTGCCCTGATGTGGTAATCCGTATTGAAAAAGACTAAGGAGGAAAAAACATGGCTTTGACTCTTATGAAGGGTAGCGAAGCTATTGCGGAAGCCGCCATTCGTGCCGGCGCACGCTATTTCTTCGGTTACCCCATCACTCCGCAGACGGAGATCCCCGAATACATGTCCGCACGTATGCCCGAGGTCGGCGGCTGCTTCCTGCAGGCCGAGTCCGAGGTCGCGGCCATCAACATGGTCTACGGTGCCGCCGGCACCGGCGCCCGTGTCATCACCTCTTCTTCCAGCCCCGGCGTGTCCCTGAAGCAGGAAGGTATTTCCTACTGCGCGGGCGCCATGGTCCCCTGCGTCATCGTCAACGTGATGCGCGGCGGCCCCGGCCTGGGCAACATTCAGGCCTCTCAGGGCGACTATTTCCAGGGCGTCAAGGGCGGCGGCAACGGTGACTATCACCTGCTGACCTTCGCTCCCTCCTCCGTGCAGGAGTTCATCGACCTGATGATGGGCGCTTACGATAAGGCCGAGAAGTATCGCATTCCCGTCCTGTTCCTGGCCGATGGTATCATCGCCCAGATGATGGAGCCCGTGGAGCTGCCCGAGATGGTGGACTACAAGGTCGATCCCGATGAGAAGCCTTGGGCCTGCACCGGCTGGAAGCCCGGCGACGATCCCGCAAAGCGCGGCATCATCAACTCCATCTATATCGACACCGAGAGCCTGGCTGTCCACAACGACGAGCTGCAGGCTATGTACAAGAATGTCGTCGACAACGAGCAGATGTGGGAGGCCTACAACTGCGAGAACGCCGAGTACATCATCACCGCCTTCGGCACCGTGGCTCGTATCGCCAAGAGCGCTATCGCCGAGCTGAAGGAAAAGGGCATCAACGTCGGTCTGGTTCGTCCCATCACCGTGTGGCCCTTCCCCTATGACGCTGTGCACGAGGCTTGCTGCCAGCCCAGCGTGAAGGCCGTTTTGGACGTGGAGCTGAATGAAGGCCAGATGCTGGAGGACGTGAAGCTGGCCATCAGCGGCGCCAAGCACGTGGACTTCTTCGGTCACTGCGGCAGCCAGATGCCCTCCACCACCGAGATCGTTGAGAAGATCCTGAGCATGAAGGAGGGTAAATAAGATGGCTGTACTGTTTGAAAAGACAAAGCTGCTGACTGACAAGCAGTTCCATTACTGCCCCGGCTGCAACCACGGTATCATTCACCGTCTGGTGGCCGAGGTCATCGACGAGATGAACCTGGATGGCAAGGTCATCGGCGTGGCTCCCGTGGGCTGCTCCGTGTTTGCCTATGACTACTTCAACTGCGATATGTACGAGGCTGCTCACGGCCGCGCTCCCGCAGTTGCCACCGGTATCAAGCGCGCCGTCGGCAAGGACACGCTGGTGTTCACCTATCAGGGCGATGGCGACCTGGCCTCTATCGGTACCGCTGAGATCGTTCACGCCGCACACCGCGGTGAGAAGATCACCACCATCTTCGTCAACAATGCCATTTACGGCATGACCGGCGGCCAGATGGCTCCCACCACCCTGATCGGCCAGAAGGCTACTACCTGCCCCGCCGGCCGCAGTGAGGAATGGAGCGGTCTGCCCATCAAGATGAGCGAGATGCTGGCCGCTGTGCCCAGCTCCTACTACATCGAGCGCGTGGCCGTCAACAACACCGCCAACATCGCCAAGGCCAAGAAGGCCATCGCCAAGGCATTCCGCCTGCAGATGGAGGGTAAGGGCTTCTGCATGATCGAAGTGCTGTCCACCTGCCCCACCAACTGGGGTCTGTCTCCCGTGGAGGCTCTGGACTGGCTGGAGAAGAACATGATCCCCTATTACCCGCTGGGCGTGTACAAAGACAAGGAGGCCGAGTAATATGGAAAAAACCTTCATTTTTGCCGGTTTCGGCGGTCAGGGTATGCTCCTGATCGGTAAGTTCGTGGCCATGGCCTGCATGCTGGATGGCAAGCACGTTTCCTGGCTGCCTTCCTACGGCCCCGAGATGCGCGGCGGTACCGCCAACTGCTCCGTCATCGTTTCCGATGATCCCGTCGCCTCCCCCCTGGTGGACAAGGCCGATGTGATCGTTGCGATGAACCGTCCTTCTCTGGACAAGTTCGAGGCTCATGTGAAGCCCGGCGGTGTGCTGGTCATCAACAGCAGCATCATCGACCGCAAGGCCGTCCGTGACGACATCACCGTGGTGTACTGCGACGCCAACGGCATTGCCGAGTCCATCGGCAACCCCAAGGGCGCCAACGTGGCCATCCTCGGCTCCACTCTGGCTAAGGCTCCCGTCACCTCCGTGGAGAGCATGATGGAAGCCATCCGCATTGAGCTGGGCGAGAAGAAGGCCCGCTTCCTGGAGGGCAACAAGAAGGCTCTGCTGGCCGGCATGGAAGCCGCCAAGTAAGTCCCCTCTCCTACATTGGAACAGAGAAGTCCGACCCATACGGGTCGGACTTCTTTTCGTTGGTGACGTTTCAGGGCGGTCCTTTGCGCCGCGCATACCGCGCTGCTTGGGGGCGGATTCCCGCACAGACCTGCCACAATACCCCGCACCGGCCCGCCGCAATACCGTCCCCCTCTCCCTCATCGTTTATTTGTGCGAAAACACAAGGAAAACTTGTTTCATTCTCCGAAACTAATTGTTGACTTCCTACCAAATGTTTGGTATGATTGCACTGTTAGCAGGAGGTGACGCAAATGAGTTCTTTTTCTTACTTTGTAGGGCAGCGTATCAAAAAATATCGAAAGAGCAGAGGCTATACCATCGAGCAGTTCTCCGCCATGATCAACAAGAGCAAGGCCACGCTGTCCAAGTACGAGAACGGCGCCATCACCATCGACATCGAGACGCTCTACGACATTGCGCAGGCGCTGGAGATCGACCTCAAGTGCTTTATCGACTACCAGCCGCCGGTATTCCATCAGGATACCTCCCTGCCCAAGAACAACTACTTCAATCAGTCGCTGGCCTATATGTACTACTACGACGGCCGCGTGCGGCAGATGGTACGCTCCCTGCTGCGCTTCTCCCGCGCCGCGGATCGGGAGACCATCGAGGTCACGCTGTATCTGGGTGTTGCCTCCTTCTCCGAGCCGGATCGCTGCCAGCATCTGTTTACCGGTGAGATGAAGGCCTACGACACCATCACCCACATGGTGATGACCAACCAGATCAATGAGGCGGAAAAGATGTATATCTGTATGCTCAACCCCATGTCCAACCGTACACCGGCCATTGGACTGGTCTCCGGCATCGGCTCCACCCCCTTCTTCGCCCCCATCGCGCTGAAGGCGCTGATCTCCAAGGAACCGCTGGACGAAACGGAGCGGCTGATGAACACCATCAAGCTGGACAAGGACGACTACCATCTGCTGCGATACTACAATATGATGGTCATCAACCGTCCCGCCTCCCTGTTCCTGCAATAAGTTGACAGCAAAAGGCTGTGAAGGCGATAGCCTTCACAGCCTTTTTTCAGCTCATGCGCAGGATCTCCCTGCGGAGCCGCAGGATGATGCGCTTTTCCAGCCGGGAGATATAGGACTGGGAGATACCCAGCCGGTCTGCCACCTCCTTCTGGGTCAGTTCTCTGCCGCCACCCAGCCCAAACCGCATGGTGATGATGTCCCGTTCGCGGGGGCTCAGCTTTGCCACCGCCTCCGCCAGCATCTGGCGGTCTGCGTCCGCCTCGATGGGACGCATGACCACGTCGCTGTCCGTACCCAGCACATCGCTGAGCAGCAGCTCCTTGCCGTCCCAGTCGGTGTTCAGCGGCTCGTCGAAGCTGACCTCCACGCGGCTGCCGCTGTTCTTCCGCAGGTACATGAGTATCTCGTTTTCGATGCAGCGGGAGGCGTAGGTGGCCAGCTTGATATTCTTGTCGGTGCGAAACGTGTTGATGGCCTTGATCAGGCCGATGGTGCCGATGGAGATCAAGTCCTCGATGTTGATGCCGGTGTTCTCAAAGCGGCGGGCAATGTACACCACCAGCCGCAGATTCCGCTCGATGAGAGTCTGCCGCACCGACAGCTCGCCTCCGTCCAGCCGGGCCAGCAGCGCCGCCTCCTCGTCCCGGGGCAGCGGCGGCGGCAGGGTGTCGCTGCCGCCGATATACATGACCTTATCCGGCCTGCGGAGTCTGCACAGAAGCGTCCGCAGACGGTGCAGCAGTGCTGTCAGCACGTCCCTTCACCTCCTCCCCCTCCGGATCGCCCCACAGGGCGTGGTAGCCGCCGCCGTCGCTGACGGGGTAATCCGACAGGGCCACCGGCGTCCGGGGATAGCGGCGGCCGTTGATCTCTATGTAGTCGCTGCGGGCGGCCAGCAGCAGTCCCGCCGGCGTACCTACGCTGCGAAATGGCAGCAGTGAAAAGGGGATGTCCGCCCCCTGCCGGTGGAGCCGCGCCATCTTCTCCTCCGGCGGCAACCCGGAGGCCAATACCGCCGCCACCGACGGCGGCCACAGCTCCTCCGCCGCGCCGCGCTCCAGCACCAGTGCCGGACGGCCCGATACCGGATCCCGCAGGGTGTTTCCGGTGTCGTGCAGCGCCGTGACGGTCTGCTTCCGTCCGCAGACGGATATGGTGATCTTCAATAGCTCTCCTCCCCCATGACGTGCGCCCTGCCCCAGCAGCAGGCGCAGCAAAAAATAGAATACAAGTGCCGAGCCGATGAGCAGCATCCAGCTTACCTCGCCCCGATAGAGCCGGTGCAGCAGCCCGGTGGGCGATCCGGCCCACAGTCCCAGCGCCAGCACGAATCCCGCCAACCCTCCGGACAACAGCAGAAAAAGCAGCACCGGACGCCGCCTTCCGCCATAGGCGCACAGCGCCATGATGCTTCCGGCTGCGAGCTGGCACACCGCTTGGCGGAGGAATCCACAGCCCGGCAGGAATGTCACCGCCGCGTAGATGCCGCCTCCCGCGGCGCACAGCAGCAGCCGCAGACGGTGCAGCGTCCGACCTGACAGCTGTGCCGCCGCCAGCAAAAGCAGGTAGTCCAGCAGCAGGTTCAGCAGGAATACCCGATCCAGATACACCACCATTGCTCTCACCTCGCCCGTCCATTATAGGACACGGCGGCAAAGAAACCCGTCAGAAAAAGAAAGCCTCCGGGAAAAGGACGAGCCTTTTCCCGGAGGTTGGTACACAAAAGCACTCCGGCTGTGCCGGAGTGCTTTTGTTCACGCTTCAAAATCGAAAATCGCCTTTTGCGCCAGCAGCGGGCCGAACTCCTCTTTCCAGAGGTGATGCGGCGCAGAGCCGTCATACAGCGGCAGCGCGTCCCGCTCCATGTCCAGCACGATCAGCACATCGTACCGGTTGTCCCGCGCCACGCAGTTGGGGTAGACGCGGACACCGTGTATGCCCGGCAGATCCGTAAGCGGGGCGAAGATCTCCCGGATACGGGGCAGCAGCGCCTCCCGGCGGGGATAGACCTCCGCCCGGTATTTGGCAAGAATACAGTGCTTCACGGCCGCCTCACAGTCCGATATACGGCAGCACCAGCGATACCAGCATGACCACAGCCAGCAGCAGCGCGATGCCCATGGCCATGTAGCGTACCCATTTCGGTCTCATTTTAGTTCCTCCTTCGGTATGATGCGCTTGATCATCTTCTCCACCTTACGGCGGGGCTGCATGACCTCGTGGCCGCAGCCCAGACAACGCAGCTTAATATCCATCCCTACCCGCAGCACCTGCCAGCGGCGGCTGCCGCAGGGATGGTCTTTTTTCAGTTCGAGAATGTCGTTCAGATGCAGCTCCATGCTCATGTCCCCTTGATGTCGTCCCAATAGCGCTTGGCGGCCTGCTCCGTCTTGTTGGGGCCGTACTCGTAATACGTCCTGTCACCCAGCGATTCCGGCAAGTATCTCTGCTTTACATAGTGGTTGGGGTAGGCGTGGGGATACTTGTAGGCCGCCGCCTTGGCAGCACCGGCACTGTCGGCATGGACGTTTTTCAGATGGCGTGGGATATCCCCCACCGCGCCGCGCTGGATATCCTCCATGGCGGCGATAATGGCATTGTGGGCGCTGTTGGACTTGGGTGCGGTGGCCAGCAGCACAGCGGCCTCCGCCAGCGGGAGCCGCGCCTCCGGCAACCCAAGCTGCAAGGCCGCGTCCACGCAGGCCTTTGTGACCACGATGCCCTGCGGGTAGGCAAGGCCAATATCCTCCGCCGCGATGACCAGCAGCCGGCGGCAGGGGGAGAGCAGGTCGCCCGCCACCAGCAGCCGTCCCAGATAGTACACGGCCGCATCCGGGTCGGAGCCGCGGATGGACTTTTGCAGCGCCGACAGCAGATCGTAGTGGTCGTCACCCTCCCTGTCATAGCGCATGGCACTGCACTGACTGAGTTGTAAAGCGTCATCCCTTGTCACTCGCAGCTCGCCGTCAGCAGGCTTTGCCGAGCGGTACAGCAGCTCCACGGCGTTGACGGCCTTACGCACATCGCCGCCGCAGCCGCTGGCCACGGTGCGCGGCACATCGTCCTCCCATGTGAAGGGCAGCGGACTGCGCGCCTTTTCGATGGACAGCGCCCGTTCCACGGCGGGGATGGTCTCCTCCACCGTCAGGGGCTTGAACTCGAACACGGTGCTGCGGGACAGCAGCGCATTGTAGATGTAGAAATACGGATTCTCCGTGGTGGAGGCGATCATGGTGATCTTACCGTTCTCCAGAAACTCCAGCAGACTCTGCTGCTGCTTCTTGTTGAAATACTGGATCTCGTCCAGATACAGCAGCACACCGTTGGGCGCCAGCATTGTGCCAACATCGCCGATGACGTTCTTCACATCCTGCAAGGACGCGGTGGTGGCGTTCAGGTAGTACAGGGTCTTTTTTGCCTGCTTGGCGATGATATTGGCCACGGTGGTCTTGCCCGTACCGGAGGGCCCGTAGAAAATGAGGTTGGTGTCCGTACCGTTCTCGATGAGACGGCGCAGCAGCGCACCCTCGCCCAACAGATGCTTCTGTCCGGCCACCTCGTCCAGCGTCTGGGGCCGTATTTCGTCTGCCAGCGGACGCATGAGCCGCACCTCCTCTCCTGCCGCACACGCGGTGCATATAAAGGCAGTATAACACGGATTGCCTTTTTCTGCAACCGCTGTTATAATGACGGAGAGGTGATGCCCATGAAAACAAAGCAGGAGGTCGCCGCCATTATCGCGGCGCTGAAGGAGCTGTACCCCGACGCGGCCTGCTCCTTGGACTACGGCAAGGACTATGAGCTGCTGTTCTCCGTGCGGCTGGCGGCCCAGTGTACCGACGCCCGGGTGAATCTGGTGACGCCGGCGCTGTTTGCGCGCTACCCCACGCTGGAGGCGTTTGCCGCCGCCGATGTGGATGAGGTGGGGCGCTATGTGCAGTCCTGCGGCTTCTGGCGCGCCAAGGCCCGGGACATTGTGGCCTCCGCCCAACAGCTTATTGCGCGGTTCGGCGGCAAGGTCCCCGACAACATGGAGGCGCTTCTGACGCTGCCCGGCGTAGGTCGTAAGACCGCCAACCTGATCTTAGGCGACATCTATGGGCAGGAGGGCTACGTCTGCGACACCCACTGCATCCGCATCACCGGACGGCTGGGTATCACCGATGGCAGCAAGGACCCCCTCAAGGTGGAAAAGCAGCTGCGCTGTGCCATCCCGCCGGAGGAGTCCAACAATTTCTGTCACCGCATGGTGCTCCACGGACGGGCGCTGTGCATGGCGCGAAGCCCGCTGTGCAGTGAATGTCCTTTACAGGCCCTGTGCGACTTCGGAAAAGATCAATAAGAAAGAGATGCCCGCGCTGCATAGCGCGGGCATCTCTTTCTTACTTATTTTGCGCGGCCCACCATGCGGTCTGCCAGCTCCCAGAGGAAATCGTGCTCCGGCCAATCCGTCACGGCGGACTTGGCCTGCTCCGTGCAGGCGGCTACCTCCCGGCGGCAGGCATCCATGCCAATCACATCCACGAAGGTCACCTTGCCCTCCTCCGCATCGGAGCCGATGGGCTTGCCGAACACCGCCTGATCGCCCTCCACATCCAGCATATCGTCCCGGATCTGGAAGCCCCGGCCGATGGCGTCGGCATACACCAGCGCCTGCGCCCGCATGGAGGCGGGCATTTCCGCGGCAATACAGCCCAACTCTGCCGCCGCGGAGATCATCACACCGGTCTTGAGGCGGTTCAGCGTCGTCAGCCCCGCCTCGTCCCGGACATCGTACACCGTATCCAGTACCTGCCCGGCCACCATGCCGTCAGCGCCGCAGGCACGGGACAGGGTGCGGACAGCCTCCAGCCGGTTCTCCGCCGACAGGCAGGGCGCTTCCGTCAACAGGCGGAACGCCTCCGGCTGCATGGCGTCTCCCGCCAGTATCGCCAGCGTCTCGCCGTAGACCTTGTGGTTGGTGGGCTTTCCGCGGCGCAGGTCGTCGTCGTCCATGCAGGGCAGGTCATCGTGGATCAGGGAGTAGTTGTGTACCAGCTCCAGCGCACAGCCGTAGGGCAGCGCCAGATGCCAGTCGATGCCGCCCAGACGGGCAAATTCCAGCGTCAGCACCGGCCGGATGCGCTTGCCGCCGGCCAGCAGACTGTACCGGATGGACTCGTACAGCTTCTTATAGGGGGTGTCGGCGGTGAACAGACCGGACAGATAGCCCTCGATGGCCTGTTGGTACGCCGCGTACTGCGTTTCGTAGTGCATGGTCATTCCTCCGTCAGAAAATCGCTCTCGATAGGCGCACCGTCGGGCCCCTTCATCAGCTTGACCACCTTCTGCTCCGCGCCGTCCAGCTCCTTGCGGCACTGCGCCGCCAGCTTCGTCCCCTCCTCGAACAGCGCCAGACTGTCCGTCAGCTGGGCATCGCCCTTTTCCAGCAGCGCCACGATCTGCTCCAAGCGAGCCATATTCTCCTCAAACGTCTTTTTTACCGCCATGTCAGTCCTCCTTATCCACCACGTTGCATTGCAGGCTGCCCTGCGCCAGCCGAACGCGGATGCGCTCTCCCACCGCCGCATCGGCGGCATTCTTCAGTATCGTACCGTCCCCGCTCTGTGCCACGGCATAGCCCCGCGCCAGCACCTTCAGCGGGCTGAGGGCATCCAGCGCGGCAGCCGCCGCCGCAAAACGGCGGCTCTCCCCTTCCACACAGCTCTTGCCTGCGGCGTACAGCCGGTGGACGACGTGATCCAGATACAGCCGCCGATCCGCCAGAAAAGCGGTGGGGTCGGTCAGCACACGCTTTTTCTCCAATACAGCGAGCCTGTCCTCCTGCCGGCGCAGGCTGTGAAGCAGACTCTGCGCCATCCGCTCGTCCGCGTCCTGTAAGTACCGAAATAACTCCGCCATGTCCGGCACGGCGATCTCCGCCGCGTTGGAGGGCGTGGACGCCCGGCGATCCGCCACAAAGTCGCTGATGGCCACATCCGGCTCATGTCCCACGGCGGAGATCACCGGGATCTCCGACTCATAGATGGCCCGGGCCACCCGCTCATCGTTGAAGGCCCACAGATCCTCCAGCGAGCCGCCGCCGCGTCCGGTAATGAGCACGTCCGCCAGCTGGTAGCGGTTGGCGTAACGGATAGCGCCCACGATCTCCGGCGGCGCCTCCACTCCCTGTACCCGCACCGGCAGCAGCAGCACCTTGGCGATGGGATATCGGCGGCGGAGGATGCGGATCATATCGTGTACCGCCGCACCCGCCGAGGAGGTGACGATGGCGATACGCCGTGGAAACCGGGGCAGCGGCTTCTTGTGAGCCGGGTCGAACAGCCCCTCCCGGTACAGCTTCTCCTTCAGCTGCTCAAAGGCCACATACAGGTCGCCCACGCCGTCGGCAGACAGGCCGCTGCAATACAGCTGGTACGCGCCGTCCCGCGGGTAGACGCTGATGCGGCCGGAGGCGATGACCTGCATTCCATTCTCCGGCTTGAACCGCAGCTTCATGGCCGAGCCCTTGAACATCACGCACCGCAGGGCGCTCTCGCTGTCCTTCAGCGTGAAGTAGTGGTGGCCGGAGGGATAGACCTTGTAGTTGGAGATCTCCCCCCGCAGCAGCAGGTCGCTGAAGGCGGGTACTGCCTCCACCAGATCCTTGACGCAGTGATTCAGTTCGGTAACGGTAAATACATGCCGTTCATCCATGCCGTTCTCCTTATTCCATGCGGAAAAGGCAGAGCGCAAGCTCTGCCTTTCTGTTTTAGTCCTTCAACTCGCCGCGGGCAAAGCTGCCCAGAATGCCGTTGATGAATTTCACCACCTCCGGCGATTCGTAGTTCTTGGCGATCTCCACCGCCTCGTTGATGGCGACGCCGGCGGGAATATCCGCCATGTAGAGCATCTCGTACATGGCCACCCGCATGATGGCGGAGGCCACCAGTGAGATACGCTCGAACCGCCAGCCCTTGGCGTATTTTTCAATGTCCGCGTCCAGCTCCGCCGCGTGCTCCGACACACCGGAGACAAGACGGCGTATATACGCCTCCTGCTTGGTGTTGGGCCGCTCCTCGTAGATGGGATGCTCCGGTGCCAGCGCGGCAAAGCTCTCCGCGCTCAGCTGCTGACCCAGAAATTCCTCCACGGGCAGGTCTGTAAAGCTCAGTTCGTAGGCGAGATGCATGGCGATCTCGCGGGCTGTATTGCGTGTCATAAATCGTACCCTTTTCTCTCTCAGATCGTTTCGTTTAATTGAAGCCGATGCCGCCCACATGGACGTTGACCGCCGTTACCTTGAAGCCCGTCATGCCCTCCAGCGCGGTGCGAACCACCTGCTGGGCCCGCTTCGCCACATCGCCGATGGCGCTGCCGTAGCGGACAACGATAAACAGGTTCACCACAATGCCGTCGCCGTCCATCTCCACGCGGACGCCCTTGGCGGACATCTTCTTGCCGCCCACGCTGCCGCCCATCATGGCGCTGACGCCCTCCACCTCCGATGCGGTGGTGGAAGCAATGGAAGCCACAACGTCCTCCGAGATCTGGATGGCGCCGTCCTCCTCCTGATGGATCATGTATTCTTTATTTTCAGCCATGTCACGTTATCTCCTTGCGCTGTCTTTCGTGATTCAGTTTAGTATACCATTTTCCATGTCAAAATACAACACCTATTTTGCGTCATCGGTCTGTTCCGCCGTCTGTACGCCGCCGGTCTGTACGCTGCCGGCAGCCGCCCCCGCCTCCATGATCTTGATCTGCTCCGGGGTGCAGCCCGTCTCGCTGACCACGATATCCTTGATGCGTGCCACATCCACCGCGTCCAGACCGTCCGGGTCGGATACCACCACGCTGACGGTTTCCTCGCCCATGAAGACCACGCAGTCGGCATAGCCCTTGGCCACCACCAGACTCTCGATCTGGGACTCCGCCACGGTGTACGCTGCCAGCACCTGCAAGGTACGGGACGCCTCGTTCAGCACATCCTCCGCGGCGTTTTCGTCCACCTGCGCCTCCTGCAGCATGCCGATGGCTGTGTCGCGGGCCTGCTTGCGGCTCAGCCGCGCCGTGGCGAAGTAGTCGTCCCCTGCGCCTGTCACCTCCGCGTCCTTTGCCTCACCGTTCACCAGCGCCGACTGCCCCAGCACCTTTTTGCCGCTGTCCTCCACATTGCCGGCATAGCGCCAGTTGAGATACACCGAGGTACCTACCAACAACAGCACCGCCGCCACCACCGCACGCCGCTTCCATACCTGTTTCATGCCTGCTCTCCTCCTCATTTTTTCTATGACTTCCACTTGACCACCGAGATCCGATCGCTGCTCAGCCCCGTCAGCACGGACACGGCGTTCACCACCGCCAGCCGCACACTGCTGCTGCCGGCCCCCTCGCAGACCACCACCGCCCCCTGATAGGTGGGATAGAGCTGCTGGGTGACCACCACCTCCTGCCGTCCGCTGCCGCGGTTGACGGTGAGCACCTGCTTTTCCTGCTTGGTCTGACCGCTGCTGCTGTCGGAGAGGCTGCTATCCTCCGCCAGACGCAAGGTGGAGCCGGCGCGCAGCGTCAGCATGATCCGCACGCGGCCTACGCCGTCGATAGCGCCCAGCACCTCCGCCATGCGCTTCTCCGTCTCCTCCAGGGAGAATGTCTCCCACAGCGTCTCGCCGCCGTCGCCGGGGGTCTGTGCCTTGCCGCCGGTGGGCAGCAGCATCAGCACCACGCCCAGCAGTACGACCAGCGCCGCCAGCCGGTATTTTTTCAGCAGTCCCGTCCATTTCTCCAGCTTCATACGTCACCTCATCTAAGGCGTCCGCCATGTCTGCCGCTCCTCGCCGATTCCCAGATCGGCGGCGATACACGCGGCCAGCGCCTCATCTCTCTCCACGTCCAGCGTCACAGCGCAGGGATAGGGTACGCCGGAGCGCAGCTCCGTCTCCACCTGGGCGTGACAGGTCACGCCCAGCGCCGCGCCCTTATCCGATATATATGCAGCCGTCCGCTGCTCTATGATAGCGGCCAGCTCCGCCGCGTCCGCCGCCCGGTAGGTCTCCGTCAGTGCCTGTATCTCCTGTGCGTAGTCGCCATAGGACGCGGCAAGGTCCGTAAAGTCAAACCCCAGTACCGGCCGGAGGATCACCAGCATCATTGCCACGCCGCCGGTGGTGCGCACGATGGGCCGCAGACGGCCCTTTGGCACCAGCGCATACAGGATCGCCAGCACCAGTCCGGCTGCGATGATGGACAGCAGCCATGTCCGCAGCGCCCCGATCATGGGAGCACCGCCGATACGGAGGAGGTGATGGAGATCAGCAGCAGCAGGGCGCAGCTGCCGGTCATGCCCAGCATCAGGCCGAAGGCCGTACCCAGCGCGTCGATCAGCCCCGCCAGCGGCCCCTCGGTGATGGTGCCTGCCAGAAACGCCGCCAGCTTGTATAAAAGATACTGCACCACCATCTGGAGGAAGGGCGTCAGACAGATGGACAGCACCGCCAGCATCCCGAAGATGCCGATAGCGCCCTTCAGCACCCCCGCCCCCGCCAGCACCGTTCCCGTTGCCTCGGAGATGATGGAGCCCACCACCGGCACCGCCGCGGAAATGGCGGAGCGCATCATCTGCACTGTCATAGCGTCCGCCGCACCGGTGGCAGCGCCGGTCAGGGTCAGAAAGCCGGTGAACGCCACCATCGACGCCGTCAGCGCCCACGTCACCGCCTTGCTGATGCCCGCGCCGATCTTTTTCAGGCTGTGTCCCGGCACCATGGCGTCGGCGGCCGCCGCCGCGATACAGCCGTACAGCAGCGGCAGCAGCAGCCGTCGGATGACGGTGAGCAGCAGGTTGGTAAAAAACACGGTGGCGACCTGCTTGGCGCTGGCGGAGGCGATACCGCCGCTGGCCGCTACCGCCGCCGAAAGCGTGGGCAGCAGTGCCTTGGCAAATATGTCCAGCTCCTCCATTGTCTCCACCCCCAGTCCCATCATCCGTTGGAAGTCTCCGGCGGCAACGAGGGTGATGGCCAGCGCCCCCGCTACCGGAACGACCTGCGGCACAGCGGGCTGCTCCGCCGCCGCGAGGAAGCTCTCCGCCACGCCGCACAGCAGCACCACGCCCAGCAGCAGCGCCGCGCCGGACGCCTTCTCCCGCAGCGCAGCGCCCAGATATTGCCGCGCCTCCTGCCACAGCCGGGACAGCCCCTCCGTCCATGCGGTGTGGTCGGCGTACTCGTCCAGCCCCTCCAGCCGGGAGGCTGTCTCCGGCGGCAGGGCGTCCGTCACGCTGTCCGGTACGGCTGCCGCCAGCGCCGGTACGACCAACACCCACAGCAGCGCCGCTGCCGCCAGCACCATACGCACACCCCTCATAGCAGCGACCGCAGCATATCCCACGCCGCCTGAAAAAGCGGCAGCGAGACAAGGATGGCGATGACGGCCCCCGCCGTCTCCACCAGAGACGCCATAGCGCCCTCCCCCGCGTCCCGGCACAGGTCGGAGCCTGTCCGGCTGACGAGGGCGACGCCCACCGTCTTGACCAGCGGCGCAAAAAGCTCCGCAGGCAGCTGTCCTCCGTCCGCCAGCTGGGTGAGGAAGTCCCGTATCTCCTCCAGCGGCTCCGCCAACAGCAGCAGCGCCGCGCCGCAGACCGCCAGTGCCAGCAGCAGCGCCATGTCCGGATTTGTCCGCTTCAGCAGCACCGCCAACAGCGCCCCCGTAACGCACAGGGCGCAAAAACGCATGACCGCTTCCATCGCTCACAGTGAAAACAGGGTCTTGACCAGCTCGAACAGGTCGCTGATCTGCTGCACCAGCATCATCAGCACCACCACAAGCCCCGCCAAGGTGGTCATCAACGCCTGCTCCTCCCGTCCGCTGCGTACCAGCAGCAGGTTCAGCACCGCCACCAGAATACCGATGGCGGCAATTTTGAAGATCAGATCAACATCCATGTCGTACCTCAAATCAGTAGGATCACCAGCAGCCCGGCGGCGGAAAACAGCGCCGCGCCGGTGAGCCGGCGATCCCGTCTATCCCCCTGCTCCCGCTGCTCCCCCAACTGGCGCAGCCGGAGCTGTGCGTATTCCAGCCCTGCCAGCAGGTGCGTCTCGTCGCCGGTAAGCTCCACCGCCAGCAATATCTCCGCCGTTTCTCCGTCCGGCAGCTCCGCGAAAGCTTGTTTCCACGCCGTTTGTAAAGGTATACGGCTTTCCACCTCCCGCAGGACGGCGGCGAAGTATCCGCCGCATTTCTGCCGCCGGGCCAGCTCGGTCAGCAGCGGCGTCATAGGCTGACGCTGACAACGAATGGCCGACGCCATATGTCCCAGCGCCTGTTGGAGCGAGCTTACCAGCTCCCGGCGCTGCCGCAGCTGCCGCTGCCGCGCCGCAAAGCCCCAGACGGCGGCAGCGCCGATCAGCGCCGCCCCCAGCAGCTTGCCGGTCACAGCGGCTCTGTCCGGTACACCCGGCGGCCATGCTCCACGGTAATGGTCACCAGACGCCGGAACACCTGCATCTCCAGCAGCTTGGTAAACAGCGGCTTGCGTGTCAGCTCCTCCCGATCGGCGGCATGGATGGTGGCCAGCAGCGCCACGCCGCAGTTGGCGGCGGTCAGCATGGCCCACAGATCCTCCTCCGCCGTGATCTCGTCCACCGCGATGATCTGCGGATTGGCCGCACGCAGCAGCATGACGACGCCCAGCGCCTTGGGGCAGCCGTCCAGCACATCGGTGTGCGCGCCGATCTCCAGCTGCGGCACGCCCCGGTACATGGCGGCCAGCTCGCCCCGCTCGTCCACTACCCCCACCCGGCAGGCGGGGCGCGTCTCGCTGCCGTCGGACAGGGCGCAGATCATGTCCCGCAGCAACGTGGTCTTGCCCGCCCCCGGCGGCGCCAGCAGCAGTGTGCTGGGAAATCCCTCCGACCCCCATAGCTCCTCCACCAGCGGCTCGGATATTCCCCGTATCTGGCGGCTGATGCGCACGGTAACGGAGGAGATGTCCCGCAGGTTGGTATTGACGCCGGCGCGGAGGACGGCTGTGCCGCATACGCCGATGCGAAAGCCGCCCTGTCCGATGAGATATCCCTTGCTCAGCGTGTCCGACACCGCGTAACGGGAGTACCCCGTCACCATATCGCATAGCTGCTCCAGATCCGACTGCGTGACCAGCGGCCGCGGCAGCTCATCGCTGACGAGTACCTCCCCCTCGCAGGTCAGCACCGTCATAGGCCTCCCCGTGCGGAGGCGAAACTCCTCCGCCTGTGCCTTGCGCCAGTCCGGCAAACGGCGTGCCGCCTGCTGCCAGCGGATCGGCAGCAGCTCCGCGGCCTGCTCATACCGTGCGATGGCATAACTCAACTCCATGCTCTCCGCTCCCCTCCTGTGTGTTATTTACTTGTATGATGGCTCGTCCCCGAATATGCCGCACAGCGCCTTTGGGCGCAAAAAAAGAACACAGCGGCATAACCGCTGTGTTCTTTTTTACATTCAATGGTTCCAGGCAGCCTGCATCAAAAGGATGGCGATGGCTCCTGCAACGAGGAACGCGCCTACGATGAGCAATGCCGCTTTCAGGGCGCCGCCCACGGCAGCCCGGCGCTGGTCATCGGTGAACGCCTCTCCGTTTTCCCACGGGCGGTCATCGCTGCCCTCTGGCTCCTCGGACTCCTTCTTTGCCTTAGGGATGCGGGGAAACAGCATGGGCATCGGCTCAAGACCGCTCATATCCGCGATGGTACGACCGTCGTCGTCCTCGTATGTCCGCTTTTTGGCCATCACTTATCGTACAGATGGCACGCCACAAAGTGACCCGGCTCCAGCTCGCGCTGGACGGGAGCCTCCTCCTTGCAGCACTCCATGCAGTTGGCGCAGCGGGTGTGGAACTTGCAGCCCTTGGGCGGGTTGGCGGGGGATGGAATACTGCCCTCCAGCACGATACGGTTCATCTTCACCGTGGGATCGGGAATGGGGATGGCGGAGAACAGCGCCTTGGTGTAGGGATGCAGCGGGTTGCGGAAGATATCCTCCGTTGCGCCGTATTCCACCAGATTGCCCAGATACATGACACCCACCGTGTCGGAGATATGCTCCACCACGGACAGGTCGTGGCTGATGAACAGATACGTCAGGTTGTACTTCTGCTGAATCTCCTTCAGCAGGTTGATGATCTGCGCCTGAATGGACACGTCCAGTGCGGACACCGGCTCATCGCAGACGATGAACTCGGGGTTCAGCGCCAGCGCGCGGGCAATGCAGATACGCTGCCGCTGGCCGCCGGAGAACTCGTGGGGATAGCGGTCCTTGTGGAAGGGCTGCAATCCGCAGTTGTCCATGACCTTGTCGATATAATCGTCGAACTCCGCCTTCGGCACCAGATTGTGCTCACGCACCGCCTCACCGATGATCTCGCCCACCGGCATACGGGGGGACAGAGAGGAGAACGGGTCCTGGAAGATGATCTGCATCTTGGTGCGCAGGGCGCGCATCTCCTTGGGAGACAGGTCGTAGACCTCCTGCCCGTTGAACAGCACCTGCCCGGCGGTCTTATCGTCGTACAGCCGGAGGATGGTGCGGCCGGTGGTGGTCTTGCCGCAGCCGGACTCACCCACGAGGCCCATGGTGGTGCCGCGCTTAAGGTTGAACGTTACGCCGTCCACCGCCTTGACGTGGCCGACGGTGTGGGAGATCATGCCGCTCTTGATGGGGAAGTACTTCTTCAGGTGGTTGACCTGCAGGATGTACTGGGGATCATACTCCACGGGGGTGAAATTGGGATCCTGAAACGGATTGTCCTTATGCGCAGCCATCTTATTCACCCTCCTTTTCGTTGTCTGTGCCGTTCAGCACTCTCTCTACCTGATCCTCCAGATCGGGACGCTTGCCGTCGTAGTAGCGGTAGCAGGACACCCGGTGGGTGGGAGAGATGCTGATCTCGCAGGGATATTCGCCGTTGCAGCGCTCCAGGCACATCTCGCAGCGATCCTTGAAGTAGCAGTAGTTCGGCATATTGATGGGGTTAGGAACCTTGCCGGGGATGGAATAGAGCTTGTCGACCTGCTTGCCGACCACCGGCTTGGAAGCCATCAGGCCGACGGTGTAGGGGTGGGCGGGATGCGCGAAGATCTCCTCCACCGTGCCCTGCTCCACGATGCGTCCCGCATACATGACCACCACATAGTCCGCCATCTCGGCGATGACGCCCAGATCGTGGGTGATGAACATGATGGAGGAATTGATCTTATCCTTCAGGTTGCGCAGCAGATCGAGGATCTGCGCCTGAATGGTCACGTCCAGCGCCGTGGTAGGCTCGTCGGCGATGATCAGGCGGGGATTGCACGCCAGTGCCATGGCGATCATGACACGCTGGCGCATACCGCCGGACAGCTCGTGGGGGAAGTTTTTATACACACCCTCGCTGTTGGCAATGCCCACCATCTCCAGCAGTTGGATGGTACGCTCCTTGATCTGCTCCTTGTTGAGGCCCTCCTCGTTGTGGAGGGTCAGCACCTCATTGAGCTGGTCGCCGATGCGGAACACCGGGTTCAGCGCCGTCATGGGCTCCTGGAAGATCATGGAAACGAAGTTGCCGCGCAGATGCTGCATCACACTGTCCGGCGCCTTCGTGACGTCGTAGGCCTTGTCGCCCAGATTCAGGCGGATCTCACCCTCCACGACCTGACCCTGCGGACGCTGCAGAAGCTGCATAATGGACAGGCTGGTCACGGACTTGCCGCAGCCGGACTCGCCCACGACGCCCACCGTCTTGCCCACGGGGATGTTAAAGGAAATGCCGTCCACGGAGTGCACTGCGCCCACGTCGGTGAAGAAGTAGGTGTGCAGGTTATCGATCTCCAGAACGTTGGCCTCGTCCTTCATCTGGGTCAGATACTCTCTCTCGGGCACGTTTTTACGCTTGTGCTGCTTTTCCAGCTGATTGGTGATCTTACGGTTTTCTTTGGAGATGCGGCGGGATTCCTTTGCGGAAAGATAGCCGTCATTCTGCTTTTTAGCCATTTCTGATGCCCTCCTTCCTTAGCGCTTCATCTTCGGGTCGAACGCGTCGCGCAGACCGTCGCCGACCAGGTTGAAGGCGAGGACGGTGAGCAGCAGCAGCATACCCGCGGGGATCCAGATGAACCAGTAGGTCGTCAGCGTATGGGTATTATTTACGTCGTTGATGATGTTGCCCCACGACGCAAAGGGGAACTTGACGCCCAGACCCAGGAAGCTCAGGGTAGCCTCCGTGATGATGACGGAGCCCAGACCCATGGTGCAGTTCACGATCAGCTGGGGGATGACGTTGGGGATCAGATGCTTGAAAATGCGGCTCTTGACGCTGATGCCGCAGGCCTCGGTAGCGGTCATGAACTCCTGCTCACGCAGGGACAGGATCTGGCCGCGGACGAGACGGGCGATACCCGCCCAGCCGAGGATACCGAGGATGAGCATCAGGTAGATCAGTCGTTTGCCGGGCTCCACGCGCATATTATCCATGGCGGCGCCGAGGATCAGGATGATGGGCATGGAGGGGATGCAGTAGAAGATATCCACCAGACGCATGATGAGGTTATCCACCCAGCCGCCGAAGTAACCGGCGACACCGCCGAGGATAACGCCCAGAACGGTCTCAATGATGATGACGATGAAGCCGATCATCAGGGACACGCGGCCACCGTACATCAGACGGGTCAGCATATCCATGCCGTAGCGATCCGTACCCAGCCAATGCGTGGAGCTGGGGAACTGATAGGAGTCGTACTGACGGGAGGCCTGCTGCTGGCGGATGACCCAGTTGGCGTGGTTCTGGCTGCGCTCGATGGTGTACTCCATCGTAGCGGAGGACTCCACGGCCGTGCCGTCGTCGGGCAGCACATCGTCCGTTGTGCCGATGCCGCCCTCCTCCCCGTCGACCACAGGCTCAACGGCGGCGTCCACCACCAGAGACTCGTCGGTGTAGACGAACTTCGTCTCGCCGGCTGCGATGGTGTCGATGAGCTTTTCCTTAAAGTCGCGGGACAGGAACACGTCCGGCAGGATAGCCTGTACGATGTAGCGGCTGACATACGCCACCTCGGTGTCGCCCTGCAGCACGCTGCCGACCTCGTCGATGACGTAGTCCACACCGTCCACGGTGAAGGTCTTGACGGCGGGCTCGGCGGGCGCAGCAGGCTCGGTGGTCTCCACAGGCGCAGCGGGTGCGTCCGGGGTCTCGCCCTCGGTCTCCTGCTCAAGAGCGGCGTAGGACTTCAGCGCGGCATAGATGAACTCGAAGCTCAGTGCATCGCCCTCGTTGGAGGGGCTGACCACGTCCTTGTAGGCGATACCGATCATCGCGCCGCCGGTGGCGATGGAATAGAAATCCTTGCCCTCCGGGGTCAGGGTATAGTCCGTACCGCTGTAGGAGAAGGTCTCGCTGCTCTTCTGGATAGCCAGCATGGTCTGCGCCTGTACAGGGGCGGTAAACTTATCGGCATCCTTTGCCTTGTAACGGAAATCGGTATTCTCCGTCACCACGGCAAATTCCTTATTGATCTGATCATCGCGGTAGAAAAACTCATCCTCGCCGTAGGGAGAGATGAGGCCGCCGATGAAGGAAAAGACGAACATGAAGATGAGAATGCTCATGCCCACCACCGCCAGGCGGTTGCGGAAGAAGCGCTTGGCGACCAGTGCGCCGGGGGACAGCACCTTCACGCGGCGATCGTCGTTGAGGGAATAATGTTCCTCATTGCCGCCGGAAGGGGAGTTGTCCTGCTTGGCGTACTTGGCCTGATTGTCTTCTGTCGCGCGCTTGGCGGCGTTCTCCGCCATACCGGAAGCGTGGAACGGCTTCTGGTTATTCTGGTTTTTATCGTAATCAAAAACGCTCATGATCTTCCCCCCTTCTTAAGCGATGCGCACGCGCGGGTCAACCACGGCGTACAGGACGTCGGCGATCAGGTTGCCCAGCAGGGTCAGCACCGACAGGAACACGAGGTAGAACATGGAGAACGGGATGTCGCCGTTCACCATGGCCTGATAAGAGATGTAGCCGATGCCAGGGATGGCAAACAGCGTCTCCGTGATCAGCGCGCCGGAGAACAGACCGGGCAGGCTGCCGCCGATGATGGTGACCAGCGGGATCAGGGTATTGCGGAAGGCATGGTGATAAACGACCTTCTTCTCAGAAAGGCCCTTGGCACGCGCGGTACGGATGTAATCCGCGTTCAGCACCTCCAGCATATTGGTACGGGTATAACGCATCAGGGAACCGACGCTGATGACCACCAGCGTGACGATGGGCAGCACCAGATGGTGCGCCTTATCCATAAACTGTCCCCACGCGCTGAGCTGGTTGTAGTTACGGCTCACCAATCCGAACAGGTCGAACCAGCCGAGCTTGACGGAGAAGACCAGCTTCAGCAGCGAGGCGAAGAAGAACGTAGGCAGCGAGATACCTGCCAACGCAATGATTGAAATGGTATAGTCGGTGCGGCTGTACTGCTTTGTAGCGGCGATAACGCCCAGAGGCACCGCAATGATGATCTCAAAAAAGAACGCAATGGCGCCCATTATGAAGGACAGCCAAATGCAGTCGTTGAACTTCTCAAGCACGGGAACGGTGTAGAACCAGCTTTCGCCGAACTCACCGCGGATGGCGGTACCCAGCCAGGAGAAATAACCGGGAACGATGTTCTTATCCATGTTGTACATGGCGTTGAGCTGGGCCATCCAGTCCTCAAAGCTCTGGGAACCGGGCTGCTGAGACTTCTGACGTGCCATATTCTCGATGTAAGAAGTAGGCAGGCAACGCATCAGTGCGTAGATAATGAATCCCACAAAGAATAGGATCACAATGGAAATCAAAATTCGTTTTACTATGTACTTTCGCAAGCAAATTACCTCCGTTCTGATGTGCGCTCTCAATTGCTCTCTCTCAAATCCCGCTGCACACCAAGCAGCGCTCCTCACAGGAGAAGCGCTCCTTGCCGCGCAGTTGGGGCAGCCCGACGGCCGGTAAAGACCGCCGGGCTGCTCGCTTGGTTCAGATCAAATTGTCGGAATTTCCAACGGTTCGATCGTTAGTTGAGCTCGATCTTCTCGATCTCGCTGTACCACTTGTAGAAGGTGGTGATGTCGGGGGTAACAGTGCTCATGTTCACGCGCTCGGTGGAGAAGATGATCGCGTTCTGGCGCTGATACACGGGAACCTCAACGGCCCAGTCGACAACGATGTCAAGGCAAGCCTTGTACATGGTCTTACGATAGCTCTGATCCAGAGACTCACGAGCGGTCATGATCAGGTTATCCAGCTCGGGGTCCGCGATGCAGTACATCTTGTTGGAGCCGCCCTGCGCAGCACCACCATAGGGGTTCTTGCCCGTGCTCAGGTCGCCCTTGCAGTTAGCGACGTCGGAGTAGTAGATCTGATACATATCCGGGTCAACGGTAGCACTCCAAGCGGCGCACCACATATCGACCTGGTGGGCATCGATGCCGGTCCACAGACCGGAGGAGTCGCTCAGGTCGGTGATGATCAGGTTCATGCCGATGGTCTCCAGAGCCTTCTTGGCCTCAGACACCATCATGAAGGCGGGGTGATCGCCGGAACCGTCAGCGGGGATCTGCAGCTCGTACTCCAGCTTAGCGCCGGCGGGAGCAGCAGTCAGCTTGCCATCGGTCACGGTGTAGCCGGCAGCCTCGAAGTAACCCAGAGCAGCCTGCAGAGCAGCGGCGTAGCGCTCGTCGGCGGACATACCGGAGGTGTAGATGTCGTTGCCGTTCACGTCAACGGAGAAGGCGACCTTGTAGCCGTCGTCCGTGGGCTGAGGAGCGGCCCAGGAGGTGTTGGAGATGGGGTAGTTGATGACGCTGGCGCGCTCGCCGTAGTAGGACTCGATCGCCACGTCACGATAGACGGAGAAGACGGTGGCGAAAGCCTTACGCAGGTTCTTGGAGGCATCGCTGCCGGGCTCACCGCCGACGTTGACGCAGGCGGCGCTCATGCCCAGATAGCCGTAACCCAGGTTATCCACGGTGTCGGTGGTGACCTTGTCGCCATCCACGCCGGAACCGTTGTTGGCCTTGGTGATGGCATCAACAGTGTCGTTGGAGAAAGTGGGATCGGTGATGTCGATGGTGCCGGTGATGACGCCGTTCAGCTTATCATCATCGCTCATGCACTGCTGGAAGTTCAGGTACTTGGTCTTGGGAGCGCCCAAGAAGTAGTTCTCATTGGCCTCGAAGTAGACAACGCCGTCCTCGTACTTCAGGAACTTGTAGGGGCCAGCGCCCATGGGCTCGGTGGTCTTAGCGCGGACGCTGCTCAGATCGCCCTTGGGGAAGCCGAACTTGTTGTTCTCAGCATCGAACTGAGTGGGATCGCCGTAGTAGTGCAGAGGAGCGATGGTCACGCCCAGCTGATAGATAGCGGTAGCGTCGACCTTGTCCAGGGTAACGGTCATGCTGTAATCGCCGGTCTTCTTGATGCCGGTGATGCTGTCAGCGGACTCGCCGGTCTTGACACCGGTGGTAGGATAGTCGTTGTAGACGTCAGCGTCCATCATCGTGGACAGAGCGTCGGTGTTACCGACCTCCTTCTCCATAGCGGAGAAGACCCAGCCGTACTGGTTGCCGATCGCCATAGCGAAGTCCTGAATGGTGGCATCCGCAGCCAGGCCGTCAAAGCCCCAGTTGGCAGCGGCGCCGGCGATATCGCCCTCGGTGTTCATGCCACCCTCAACGCAGGCGGCCACAATGCCCTCAGCGAAGGGAACCAGACCCTTGTCGAAGTTGTCCCAGAACTTGGTCTGCTGCTCCTCGGTCCAGTAGGTGAAGTCGGCGTTGTCACGACCGGCGGCGGCCAGAGCCTTCGCCAGAGTGGTCATGCCGGCGCGGTAAGCGGCCATGCCCTGGATGGGAGCGGCGTACAGCGTGGAGTTGCCGTCATAGGTGGGGTCGCACAGGACGTACATGGAGAAAATGACGTCGTCGATGGTGACCTTCTCACCGTCGGAGAACACCAGATCCTCGCGCATCTTGAAGTTGTAGTCGACAGTGCCGTCGTCCTTCTGGACGATCTCGCAGTCGGCGGGACCATAGTAAGTATAGTCGGTACCGTTGTAGTTGTGGGTCTCGCCCTCGATGCCCTTCATGATGATCTGGCCCTGACGGTCGCTGTTCAGCATACCGAGAGAGGTCATGACCCAGACATCCTGGTCATACTCCGTTTCGGAGAAGAAGGGGGAGAACTTCTGGTTGAACGCGGAATAGCCGACAACCAGCGGGGTATCCTTGCTCTCGCCGTCGCCGTTGCCATCGGGGTTCTTCTGCTCGCCGCAAGCGGTGAACAGACCCACGCACATGACGAGAGACAGGATCAATGCAAGTGCTCTTTTCATTGAATCTAAGCTCCTTTTCAATATTTTTGCTTCAACGGGTGTTTACCCATGATGCACAATTCGGGTTCCCGCGCAAACCGTATGCGGGAAAATGGGGGATGCTTCTTGTTCTCTTTGACTGACGTCATCCCAGAGGCGCCAGCTATTTTGTCTATTATACCATAATCCTATGATGCTTGTACAGTCTTTTTTACGATTCTGTCGTTATTTCGCTATTTCCTTCTTCCGGTTCCCACCGGCTTTGCAGCACCAAACGGCGCGCAGACAGTGCTGCCGCAACGGATACGGCCTTCAGCAGCAGGTACAGCGCCGCCATGAGGCCGTGTCCGCCTGCGCCGGACAGCAGCAGGTATACGACCTCCGCCGCCGCGCCTGCGCCGGCCAGTACAGCCTCCGCCATGCACCGGCCCGGCAGGGCCTTGACCGTGGCCTTGTAGACATATGCCCGCATGGGGTACTCCCTCGCCTGCCACCGGGTCATGGCCCACACGATGCTGCCGGTCAGTCCCACCTCCGCCATGTAGGGCAGCAGCAGATAGAAGCTCCCGCCCATGCCCGGCGCGGGGATACATCCGCCGGTCACCACCGAAACCACCATCACCGCCGCCAGCAGCCACAGCCGCCGCAGGAGCGCAGTACGCTCCTGCGGGGCGGCGGTGCAGACATAGCAGGTACCGGTGTAAATATAGTTGCCGGATACATCGCGGTAGAAGTCATTGAGATGCGCGCGGCGTCCCCGCCGCTTTTTCTCCTCCGCCATTACAGGATGCCGGTCATATCATAGCTGTCCAGCCACTCCTCGGCGGCGGCGCAGACGGTACGCAGGCAGTTCTCCTCGAAGGGGGACTCCAGACCGGCGTTCTTCAACAGCTCGGTAAAGGTACGGCTGCCGCCCTGCTCGGTGTAGGCCATATAGTGCTTCCACGCATTGCCCAGATCCTTCTGGATCATCGCCCAGAACTCCAGAGACACGGTCTGCGCCAGACAGTAGTCGATATAATAGAAGGGGCTGGAATAGATGTGGTGCTGACGCTGCCAGCGGCGGCCCTCGGTGTAGAAGGGGATCTCGCCGTCCATCTTCACCCAGGGCATATAGATGCCGGTCAGCTCCTTCCACGCGGCGTTGCGCTCCGCCGGGGTCATGTCGGGCTTCTCATACACGATGTGCTGGAAGTGATCCACCATGGTGCCGTAGGGGATGAAGGTCAGCGCGCCTGCCAGATGGCTGTACAGGAACTTGCGGGTGTCGGGGCCGAAGAAGCCCTCCGCCCACGGCCATGCGAAGAACTCCATGCTCATGGAGTGTACCTCGCAGCCCTCCAGCGTCGGCCAGATGTAGCTGCTGGGGATGCGCTTGCGGTTGCTCCAGTCGGCGAAGGCGTGGCCGGCCTCGTGGGTCACCACCTCCACGTCGTGCTGGGTGCCGTTGAAGTTGGCGAAGATAAAGGGTACCTCATAGTCGCCCAGGTTGGTGCAGTAGCCGCCTGCCTGCTTGCCCTCGGTGCTCAGCACGTCCAGCAGCTCGTTGTCCAGCATGGTGCGGAAGAACACCTTCGTCTCGGGGGACAGCTCGCCGTAGAACTTCATACCCTGTGCCAGGATATCGTCGGGCGTACCCATGGGGCAGGGGTTGCCGGAGCGGAACTCCAGCGCCAGATCCGCGAAGCTCAGGGGATAGGTCTTGCCCAGACGCTCCGCCTGCTTGCGGCAGATCTTGTCCGCCACCGGCACCAGATACTTCTGCACGGCGGCGCGGAACTTCTCCACGTCCTCCTTGGTGTAGCAGTTGCGGTTCATGCGGTAGTAGCCCAGCGTGGTATAGCCCTCGTAGCCCATCTTCTTGCCCATGGAATCACGCAGATGCACCAGCTTGTCGTACAGCTCATCCAGCTCCGCCGCGTGCTCCATGGACCACTTGGCATCGGCCTGCCACGCCGCCAGACGGCGGGCGTCGTCGGGGTCGCTCTTGAGGGGCGTCAGCTGGGACAGGGTGTAGGTCTTGCCCTCAAAGGGGATCTGGGCGGAGGCCAGCAGCTTCTCGTACTCCTGGGTCAGGTCGTTCTCCTGCTGCATCTCCGGGATGATCTCCGGCTTAAAGCATTTCCGGGCGATCTCAGCGTTCAGGAACATCAGGTCGCCGTACTCCGCGGAAAAGTCCTTGCGGAACGGGGAATCCAGCATGGCAGCCTTCCACGCCTGCTCATACTCCTCCAGCTCCGGGCCGAAGGTGTTCCAGAACTTCTCCTCTCCATCGTAGAAGGTGTCGCGGGTGTCGATGGAGTGGCGGATGGAAGCCAGCGTGGCCTGCGTCTCCACGGTGCGGGACGCCGCCTCCTTCTCCAGAAAGACCTGCCGCGCCTCCTCGTAGGAAGCCGCGTTCTGCAGCCGCTCCGTCAGCTGGCTCATCTGCTTCTTCAACGCCTCCGCATCCGGACGGGTATAGGGCATCTCGGAAAACTTCATGTCTTGTTCCTCCTTGTAGAATTATAATAAGTCTATGCACGGCGGCGGCGCTCAGCACCGGGCCGTGGGGCTATACATTACTGCTGGCGGTTGTAGATGGCGCTGACCGCCTGCTTGTTCCCGCCGATAAAGACGACTGCCGTCACCGTTGTCATGGCCATGAAGACCGACAGCACCAGCCGGGCGGGCAGCAGCACCGTCAGGGCGCCCGCCAGCAGCTGACCGGTCAGGCTGCCCACGGTGTTCAGCATGTTGAACGCGCCGTTGAATCGCCCCTTCTTCTCATCCGGCACATAGCTCTGGGTGGCGGAGATGCGAATGGTGTAGCTGGTGACGCCCAGCAGGCCGTTGCACAGGCACATAGCCATCATCACCGCCACAGGCATGTACAGGTATGTGCCCTCCAGCACGGAGATGAGGACATACACCGTCAGGGCGATGGCGTACTTCCGGTGGGTGGGCAGCTGCACCTTGTAGTGTACCAGTCCGCCCACGGTGCGGCCCACCACCATCATGCCCCACACCAGCATGTAGACGTACTCGCCGTTTTCGAAGGTGCTTTTGAAGTAGGGCAGCGTGATGACCTGCGACGCGCCGGAGGCCAGCGAGCTGAAGGCGAAGTAGCACGCCACCGCCAGCAGGCCCTTCTCGCTCCACAGGAAGCGGAAGCCCTCTCCGATGTCCCGCAGCAGCCGCCGGGCGGAGGACTCCCCTGCCGTCACTGTGGCGCGCTGCATCTCGATGTACCGCTCCTCCGCCCGGATCTGCGTCTCCGCGATGGCGGCGGTGAGGAAGCACACGGCGTTGGCGCCCAGCAGCGGCGCGATGCCTACTTTGTTGTAAACGTAGGTGGAGACGGGGATCATCACCGCCGACAGCGTCTCCAGTACGCTGGCGATGGAGTATGCCTTGGAGTAGTTGCCCTCCGTGATGAGCATGGGATAAAAGCTCTCATAGGCCACCATATAGATGCTGTTGATGGTGCCGATGACAAAGCACCAGACAGCCAGTATCGGGAAGCTGAACCATCCCTGGCTCAGGATCAGCGCCGCCGTGGCGTAGATGCCGGCGGAGATAAAGTCCAGCGTGTAGATGGTGCGCTTCCGGGAGAACCGGTCTAATATAGCGCCGGAGAAGATGGGCGCGATGATCTGGGGCGCCGTGAACGCCGCGATGTAGATGGCGTACAGCAGGGACGACTGGGTGTAATCCAGCACCAGCAGGCTCAGTGCAAAGCCGGACATACTGTTGCCCAGCATAGAGACAACGCTGCCCAGTGTAATGATGGTAAAATCCCGGGTCCACAGAGGAGCCGCCGGTTTGATTGCATTGTTCCTTGCCATGGATGTGCGTGAGCCGCACCGCCACCCCCAGTGCGCTCCTCTCCTTTCTTTGGATGAAATATTGTCGTGTGAGTAGACATTATAACGGATTTGTCCTCGAATGGCAAGCATCTTTCGCCGGGCCCGATGGTGCTTGCCACACGGCGCATCCCTGTGCTATAATGTACGGCAACAAAACTGTCCCTCTTTCGCGGACAAAGGAGGTTTTTCTCTATGACGCAGCACTCTGTCCAGCCTATGCTGGATTTCATCGCCGCCAGCCCCAGCTGCTACCACGTTATCGCCAACACCGCCGCCGAGCTGACGGCGGCGGGCTATGCGCCCCTGTCCGAGCGGGAGCGCTGGACGCTGAAGCCCGGCGGAAGGTATTTCGTCACCCGCAACAGCTCCAGCCTCATCGCCTTCCGCGTGCCGGAGACCCTCACCGGCGGGTTCATGATGGCCGCCGCCCACAGCGACTCCCCCACCTTCAAGCTCAAGGAGCATGCGGAGCTGCGGAGCAACGGCTACGTTCGTCTGAACACCGAGAAGTACGGTGGGATGCTGATGGCCACCTGGTTCGACCGTCCCCTGTCCGTGGCGGGCCGCTTGTTCGTCCGGGAGGGCGGCGGCATCGCGGAGAAGCTGGTGGACATTGACCGCGACCTGCTGGTGATCCCCAGCGTGGCCATCCACATGAACCGCAATGCCAACGACGGCATGAAGTATCAGGCCAACGTGGACACCGTTCCCCTGTTCAGCGCCGAGGATCCCGACGCCGCCATTCTCTCCATGGCGGCCGAGGCCGCCGGCGTCCGGCCGGAGGATGTGCTGGGGCAGGACTTGTTCCTCTACTGCCGCGGCCGCGGCACGGTGCTGGGTGCCCACGGCGAGTACATCCTCTCCCCCAAGCTGGACGACCTGGCCTGCGCCTGGGGCTGCACCCAGGGCTTCCTGGCCTCCGGCGACAGCGGCAGCCTGCCGGTACTGTGCATCTTCGACAACGAGGAGGTAGGCTCCGCCACCAAGCAGGGCGCGGCCTCCACCTTCCTGCGGGATACCCTGCGCCGCATCAGTCTGGCGCTGGGACAGGACGAGGAATCGTTCCAGACCACACTGGCCCGCAGCTTCCTCGTCTCCGCCGACAACGCCCACGCTGTCCACCCCGATCACCCGGAGTACGCGGACGCCGACAACTGCCCACGCATGAATGAGGGCGTGGTCATCAAGTTCAATGCCAACCAGCGCTACGCCACGGATGGACGCTCCTGCGCGGTGTTCCGCGCCATCTGCGCTGACGCCGGCGTGCCGGTACAGGTCATGGCCAACCGCTCCGACCTGCCCGGCGGCTCCACACTGGGCTGCATCGCCGGTACGCTGGTACCGGTGAGCACCGTGGACATCGGTCTTCCCCAGTTGGCCATGCACGCCGCGTGGGAGACTATGGGAATCGCCGACTGCGGCTATCTGGCGGACGCCATGGCCCGCTGCTTTGAAACAGAGCTGTAAGCATAAAAAAGATATCCCCTTCCACTGGAAGGGGATATCTTTTTTTGTTTAGTTGCCGCTGCTGGGCCAATCGATGGGTACCAGCTCACCCATGACCACATAGCGGGCATTGTCGAAATCGTAGGCGCAGGTGGACAGGGTCAGGATATTTCCGGTGGGCGTGCCGACGTTGGACTTGAACGTGGAGTTGGCGATGCACTCCTTGATGTAGTCCGAGGACAGGCTATAGCTGTACACCGTGGAATCGTGGGGCGTCACCATACCGGCGAACAGGTTCACCTTGTACAGCTGGTTGGGGGTATACAGATACATATAGGGATGGGCATCGTAGAAGGACTGATCTCTATACTTCACGATGGGTGCGAACATACGGCCGGTCTTCATGTTGTGGCCGTACACCAGATTGTTCTGGCTGGTAAAATTGGAGCTGCACTGCCAATCCAGAAATACCGTGCCGTTCTTGTTGCTGGAGCCGTCGATGTCGCGGTACAGGTAGTACTCGCCGCCCTCCTCCGCCGTCTGCACGATGGGGTAGTTCAGGCCGGTGTTGGCACAGTACAGCCAGCCCACCACATCGGGGTACTTGGCCTGCAGTGCCTTGAAATCCACGGTGATATAGTCCGGCTCGCTGCCGGCGGGCGTTTTGTCCTCCGTGCCGGGGTTTTCGGTATCGTCGTTGTCCGGTCCCGGCGTCACCACCTGATCGATCAGATCCTGCTGAGTCCGCTCGCTCTGCTTCTTCTCCATCATGTAGCTGATGATCTTCACTGAGGAGAATACCAGCACCGCCAGCAGAAGCACCAGTACGCCGTAGTACAGCACCTTGCCGTTTTTGTGCTTGCCGTTCCGTCTGGATCTTTCGCTGCGTTCTGCAGGACGGCTCTGCATACGCTCCTGTCGGGAATGAGCGCCGCGCTCCTCGCGGCGTCCGTTAGGTCTATCATTCATGTAACAAGCCTCCTTGTCTTCGGTCATTGTAGCAGGTTTCACTATTCAATGCAAGTTGTATTTGCAACGTGTAACCAAATGTAACAGTTTGTCTTTACTTTACGCCGCTTTTGCGGTAAAATGCATCTACACAATATTGGACGGAATACCGGTGCGATCCGTTCCGCGAAAAGGAGTTTTACTGCGATGATCTATTTCAACAGTGATTATCTGGAGGGCGCCCACCCCGCCCTGATGGCAAAGCTGAACGAGACGAACATGGTCCAGACCGTTGGCTACGGCGAGGACGAGTATTGCGCCGCTGCGCGGGAGAAGATCAAGGCGGTCTGTCAGGCCCCGGAGGCCGACGTCCACTTCCTGGTGGGCGGCACCCAGACCAACACCACCGTGATCGCCTCCATCCTCCGTCCCTGGCAGGGCGTACTGTCCGCCGACAGCGGCCACATCAACTGCCACGAGGCAGGCGCCATCGAATCCACCGGCCACAAGGTCATTACCCTGCCCGCCGAAAACGGCAAGATCACTGCCAAGCAGGTGGCGGATTATGTGGATTGGCACAAGAACGACGAGTCCACCGAGCACATCGTTCAGCCCGCCATGGTCTACATCTCCCACCCCACCGAGGGCGGCACCCTGTACACCAAGGCGGAGCTGACGGAGCTGTATAACACCTGCCGCGCCTGCGGCCTGCCCCTGTTCATCGACGGCGCCCGGCTGGGCTACGGTCTGATGGCCGACGGCACCGATCTGACCCTGCCGGAGATCGCCCGCCTGTGCGACGTGTTCTACATCGGCGGCACCAAGGTGGGCGCCCTGTTCGGCGAGGCTGTGGTCATCATGAACGAGGCGCTGAAAAAGGACTTCCGCTTTATGATGAAGCAGCGGGGCGGCCGTCTGGCCAAGGGCCGTCTGCTGGGCATCCAGTTCGACGCCCTGTTTACCGACGATCTCTACTTCAAGATCTCCCGTCACGCCATCGAGATGGCCCACCAGATCCGGGATATCTTCGTCTCCGCCGGGTATCCCCTGCTGTTCGACTCCCCCACCAACCAGCAGTATCCCATCATGCCCGACGACGAGCTGGCCGAGATCGGCAAGAGCTTCGGCTACGAGTATTGGGAGCGCGTGGACGAGACCCACTCCGGCGTGCGGTTCTGCGCCAGCTGGGCCACCACGCAGGAGAACGTGGACGCGCTCCGCGCCGCCGTGCAGGCTCTGAAAAAGTAAATGCCACGCACAAAAGCGCCTCTGACTGATGGCCAGAGGCGCTTTTGTCATAGCTTTTTCGCCGCGATATCGCACAGCCGGAGCCGGACGCCGTTTTTCGCCGCCAGCTCGCCGCCCTTTTGCAGCAGCTTGTCCCGGTTCTTGGTGACCAGCTGCACCACCAGCTCGTCCTTTTTCTCCTGCGGCATGGTGTTCAGCAGCGTCCGCGCCATGCTCACGGCCATGTTGGTATTTCCCGCCAGCACATTGCCGAGAATGCCGCCCTTGCCGTCCTTCTCCAGCTTTTCCGCCAGAAGCGGCACCAGCAGCTCCGTCACGCTGTTGTAGTCGATATCGTCAATGAGGATCTTCAGCTCCAGCATAGGCTCACACCTTGGGGCCGGCCGCCGCCACCTCCGGGCTCATGTGGGTGTACTTCTTGAAGTTCTCCGCAAAGCTCTGCGCCAGCTTTTTGCAGCTGGCCTCGTAGGCCGCCTTGTCCTCCCACGTGTTGGCGGGGATCAGCAGCTCAGCGGGTACGCCCTCGATGCTGGTGGGTACCTGCACGCCGAAGGTGGGGTCGGTGACAAATTCGCTCTTTTCGATGGCGCCGGTGAGAGCCGCCGTCACCATGGCGCGGGTGTAGCCCAGCTTCATGCGCTTACCGGTACCGTTCCAGCCGGTGTTGACCAGGTAGACCTTGGCGCCGGCCTTCTCCACCTTCTCCGCCAGCATGGCGGCGTAGACGGAGGGATCCAGCGGCAGGAACGGCTCGCCGAAGCAGGTGGAGAACGTAGGCACCGGCTGGGTGACGCCGATCTCCGTACCGGCTACCTTGGAGGTGAAGCCGGACACAAAGTAGTACATGGCCTGATTCTTATCCAGCTTGCTGATGGGAGGCAGCACGCCGTAGGCGTCCGCCGTCAGGAAGATCACGGTCTTGGGCACGCTGGGACTCATGCCGGACAGTTCCGCGTTGGGGATATACTCCACAGGGTAGCCCACGCGGGAGTTCACCGCCAACGAGTCGTCGTCGAAATCGAACTCGCGGGTGTCGGGGTCCATGACCACATTCTCCACCAGTGCGCCGAAGCGGATGGCGTTGTAGATCTCCGGCTCCCCCTCCGGGCTGAGGTTGATGCACTTGGCATAGCAGCCGCCCTCGAAGTTGAACACAGAGTCGTCCGCCCAGCCGTGCTCGTCGTCGCCGATGAGCATCCGCTGCGGGTCGGCGGACAGGGTAGTCTTGCCGGTGCCGCTGAGGCCGAAGAACACGGCGCTGTCGCCGTCTTTGCCGATATTGGCCGAGCAGTGCATGGGGAATACTCCCTGCTTGGGCAGCACGTAGTTCATCACGGAGAACACGGATTTCTTGATCTCACCGGCGTACTGGGTGCCGCAGATCACCACCTCGCGGGCCTCGTAGTCCACCAGAATGGCGGCCTCGCTGCGGGTGCCGTCGATCTCCGGGATGCACTTGAAGTTGGGCGCGGCGATGATGGTGTAGTCCTCATGGAAGTCCTTGAGCTGCTCCGCCGTGGGGCGGCGCAGAAGCTGGTGGATAAACAGGTTCTGGCTGGCCAGCTCGTTGACGATGCGGAACGCCTTGGTGTACTTGGGGTCGGCGCCGGCAAAGCCGTCGAAGATGAACACGTCCCGGCCCTGCAAATAGGCCAGCACCTTGGCGCGGATGGCGTCGAACTTCGCCTTCTCGATGGGGCGGTTCACCTTGCCCCATGCAATATCGTCATGGACGGCCGGGGTGTCCACGATGAACTTATCGTTGGCGCTGCGGCCGGTGTACTTACCGGTCTTGACCATCAGCGCGCCGGTGTTGGACAGCGTACCCTCGCCGCGGCGCAGTGCGTGCTCCACCAGCTGCGCCGGTGTCAGGTTGCGGTACACAGCGCCGGCGTTTACCAGTCCCAGCTTTTCCAGTCCGTAGGTTTCCATTGCTCGTTCCTCCTGTATCATATCAGTCAGTTTGCTTTGCAGTCACACGCAGATGCAGCAGCGCCTCCAGCACGCCGCCGCCCACCGCCAGTGCCTTGTCCGAGGCGGTGGTACAGTACTCCGGACGGCACCGCGGGTCAACGTCGCCGGATTTCATGCCCTTATGCACCGGCGTCCCCTCCGGCAGGATGCCCCGCACCACGCCGTCGATGGTACAGCGCATGGGAATACCGTTCACCTCGCCGGCCACGTCGCCGGCCTTTACCGCCGCGCCGATGTCCAGCAGCTGATGGAACACCCCGTCCGCCGGGGCGCGCAGCACCCGTTCTCCGGCGTAGCCGCCGATGAGTCCGGGAATATTGGTGTTGGGCAGGGCGCTGCCATGGTAGATGGCGCGTCCCAGCGTATGGCCGCGCATGGTCTCCACCACCGCGTGGCAGTCCGTCCCAGCGGTGAACCCCGGCCCTACGCCGATGACCACCGGCGCGTCGGTGATGCGCGTACCCAGATTCCGCTTGGCGAGGATGGCGTCCACCACCGCGTCGGGGTGCAGCGCCTCGCGGCACGCGCCCGCCGGGTCTGCCAGCACCGGGATGACCCCCTGCGCCAGCAGCGTCTCCGCCTCCGCCGCGTCCGACGCCCGCACCGCCGTTACGTCCTCCACCACCGTTTTTCCCAGCACGATGGCCTGTGAAAAGCACACCGTCCGCCGGATGGCGGTGGGCGCGGGCAGGTCGGTCATCACGACCTCCATATGGCTGCGGAACAGCCGCAGCGCGATGCCGGTGGCGATATCTCCGGCGCCGCGGATCAACACTCTCATGCGAAAAACCTCGCCTCCTGTATTCAATGGTAGGATAACACTTCGCCGGAAAAAGGTCAATCCCCGTTGACGTTTCCTTCTTCTCCTGATAGAATAGCGGTATGGAAACGAAAATGATGTACAACCTATCCTGCCGCCTGTTCACCGATGCCAAATGCTTCGGCCCGGGCGTGGCCCAGCTGCTGCACGCCGTGCAGGAGCTGCATTCGCTGCGCGCTGCGGCGCTGAGCATGGACATGGCCTACTCCAAGGCGTGGACGATCATCAAGAACTCGGAGAAGGCGCTGGGCTTTTCCCTGCTGGACTCCACCACCGGCGGCAAGGGCGGCGGCGGCGCGGCACTGACGCCGGAGGGAGCGCGGCTCCTCCGCGCCTACGACACGTTCTGTTCCCGGCTGCACGATGCGGCGGACGAGCTGTTTCAGGAGGAGTTTGCCCCCTTCCTCTGATACCATCCAGCTTTGCTATTTGACACAGGCGCTCCGGCCAAGATAGCCGGAGCGCCTGTTTTTTCTGTTTGCCCGCCGTGCTTATGCCGCAATGCGGATGACCGCGTCGCCGCTGGTCGTCTCTATCTCCCACACGCAGTCCGCGCCGACGGTGCTGTCCACGTCGCTGTCGAGTTGGCCGCTGACCGTGCGGAATACCACGTCCACCGGCACAGACGGCTTCTCCGTCAGTGTCAGTGCAACGCCGCCGCTGACCGTCTCCACCTCCAGCTCCGTGGGTAAGACCTCCAGCGTCAAGGCCACCGTACCGCTGACGGTGTCCGCCTCCAGCTTCCCGGTGCGGACGCTGCCGCTGACAGCGCCGCTGGTGGTGGACAGAGAGATCTCCCCGGCGTTGGCAGCGCTGACGCTGACGTTTCCGCTGACACTGGACACATCCAGCTCCTGAAGCGTCAGCGTGTCCTCCTCCGTCAGATCCACGGACACATCGGCGCTGACCGTATGGATATCCAGCTCGTGCAGTACCATGCTGCGGGGCAGCTTGACCGTCAGGTGTTTCTTCTCCGAGGCGCTGACCGTCAGCGGCTGGGAGAGGATGTCCAGCGTGCTGTCGTCCTCGTCCACGCGCCACTCCATCTTCAGCGACACATCGCCGCCGTCCATCATCGTCTCCGAAAGCTCGATGCCCTGTCCGTCGTACAACTCCACCGTGACGAGGCCGGACGTCCAATCAATGTTGATGGAGCGGAACCCGTTGAGCTGGACGATATCCACATTCCCGGCGCTGTATCCCTCATCCGGCTCCCCTGAGTCCTCCCCGTCGGTACGGCTCGGCGGGGGCGTCTGTGTGCAGGCGGCCAGCACCAGCGCCATGACCAGCGCCAGCAGCAGCGCAATGCCTTTTTTCATGTGTGTATACCTCATTTCCGCAGTTTTCCCCAGATGGTGACCTGTCCCGTTTCACGGGTGCGGTCCATGTCGATGACCCGCTGGTTCCGGCTGCCCCGGAACTGGAGGGAGATGTCCTTCAGTTCCTTGACGAACCGCCCGTCCACCAGCACGTTGATGCAGGCGAGCATCCCGTCTGTGGCCTCGCACCGGGGATAGCTGCCGTCACGCAGCAGCTCATCATCCAAGCGAAAGCCGGTGAAGCACCAGATGGTCTTGTCCGGGTACTTCTCCCGCACCTCCCGCAAAAGGGGCAGCAGCTCCCGCTGGTTCCGGGGCTCGAAGGGCTCGCCGCCCAGCACGGTCAGGCCGTTGATAAAGGGCTTGTCCAGCTCGGCGAAGATCTCCGCCTTCGTCTCGTCGGTAAAGGGCTTGCCGTAGTCGAAGTCCCACGTCTGGGGCTGGAAGCAGTCCGGGCAGTGGTTGGTGCAGCCGGAGACGAACAGCGTCACCCGCACACCGATACCATTGGCGATATCACATTTTTTCAGTTCTCCGTAGTGCATAACGGCCTCCTATGGCAGGATCATATCAGAAACCCGCCGATAAATCATGAACAGAGTGAAAAAGGCGGGCGTCTGCCCGCCTTTTTTTGCGTTGTCTTTACAGATGCAGCACGCGGTCCTTGATCTCCTGCGTGCGGCCCTGGTTCCAGAACTGGGTGCCGATGTAGCCGCAGGTGCGCCGCGCCACGTTCATCTTGTCCTGATCGGTGTTGCCGCACTGGGGGCATTTCCAGATCAGCTTGCCGTCCTGCTCCACGATCTCGATCTCACCGTCCCAGCCGCACACCTGACAGTAGTCGCTCTTGGTGTTCAGCTCGGCGTAGATGATGTGGTCGTAGATGAACTTCATGACCTCCAGCACCGCGTCCAGATTGTTCTGCATATCCGGCACCTCCACATAGCTGATGGCGCCGCCGGGGGACAGATGCTGGAACTGTGCCTCGAACTCCAGCTTTTTGAATGCGTCGATCGGCTCCGTCACATGGACGTGATAGCTGTTGGTGACATAGCCCTTGTCAGTGATGCCCTCCACCACGCCGAACCGCTTTTGCAGGCACTTGGCGAACTTATAGGTGGTGGATTCCAGCGGCGTGCCGTACAGGGAGAAGTCAATGTTGTGCTGGGCCTTCCACTTCTTGCAGGCGGCGTTCAGCGCGTTCATGACCTCCAGTGCAAAGGGGGTGGCGCTGGGGTCGGTGTGGGATTTGCCGGTCATGTACTTCACGCACTCATACAGGCCCGCATAGCCCAGGGAGATGGTGGAGTAGCCGCCGAACAGCAGCTTGTCGATGGGCTCGCCCTTCTTCAGCCGGGCGCAGGCGCCGTACTGCCACAGGATAGGCGCGGCGTCGGACAGCGTACCCTTCAGCCGCTCGTGGCGGCACAGCAGCGCCCGGTGGCACAGCTCCATACGCTCATCGAAGATGCGCCAGAACTTCTCGATATTACCGCCGGAGCTGAGGGCGATATCCGGCAGGTTCACCGTCACCACGCCCTGATTGAACCGGCCGTAGTACTTGGGCTTGCCGTTCTCGTCCACATAGGGGGTCAGGAAGCTGCGGCAGCCCATGCAGGGGTAGCAGTGACCCTCGCCGTTCTTGTCCACCTTCAGCTCCAGCATCTTCTTCTCGCTGATATAGTCCGGCACCATCCGCTTGGCGGTGCATTTGGCCGCCAGCTCCGTCAGGTACCAGTACTTGCTGTCCTCGTGGATGTTGTCCTCCTCCAGCACATAGATGAGCTTGGGGAACGCCGGTGTGACCCACACGCCCTTCTCGTTCTTCACGCCCTGATACCGCTGGAGCAGCATCTCCTCGATGATGACCGCCAGATCGGCCTTCTCCTGCTGGCTGCGAGCCTCGCCCAGATACATGAACACCGTGATGAACGGCGCCTGTCCGTTGGTGGTCAGCAGCGTCACCACCTGATACTGGATGGTCTGCACGCCGCGGCGGATCTCCTCCCGCAGGCGCTTTTCCGCGATGGCGTTGATCTGATCCTCCGTCACCGCCACGCCCACGGCGTCAAACTCCTCCCGCACGCTGGCGCGGATCTTATTGCGGCTCACCTGCACGAAGGGCGCCAGATGGGTCAGGGAGATGGACTGCCCGCCGTACTGGTTGCTGGCCACCTGCGCCACGATCTGGGTGGCGATGTTGCAGGCGGTGGCGAAGCTGTGGGGCTTTTCGATGAGCGTCCCGGTGATGACGGTGCCGTTTTGCAGCATATCCTCCAGATTCACCAGATCGCAGTTGTGCATATGCTGGGCATAATAGTCGCTGTCGTGGAAGTGGATGATACCCTCGCGGTGCGCCTCCACAATATCCTGCGGCAGCAGGATGCGCTCGCTGAGGTCGCGGCTGACCTCGCCGGCCATATAGTCCCGCTGGGTGGAGTTGACCACCGGGTTCTTGTTGGAGTTCTCCTGCTTGGCCTCCTCGTTGTTGCACTCGATGAGGCTGAGGATCTTGTCGTCGGTGGTGTTGGACTTACGCACCAGCGAACGGGTGTAGCGGTAGGTGATGTAGTGCTTGGCCACCTCAAAGGCGCCGTGGGCCATGATGTAGTGCTCCACCATGTCCTGGATCTCCTCCACGGTGGGGGCGCGGTTCATCTTCTGGCACTGCAGCTCCACGGACTCCGCGATCCGCTGGATCTGCACCGGCGTCATCCGGTCCACCTCCTCCACGGACTCGTTGGCCTTGGTGACGGCGATAATGATCTTGGTAATGTCAAAGCCGACCTCGGCTCCGTTTCTCTTGATGATTCTCATAGAGGCCCTCCTTCGTTCTCTCTATCCCTCGCACCCCATATATCGGGGCGTGTATATACATTTCTGCTTTATCATACGCTATATCTTGTGTCTTTTCAAGGTGAAAATTCAAAATATAGAGAGGACTGTTGCCAAAAAGCGGCAGATATTTTTGTGTATCCTGCCCAATCTCTCGCTTTGCCGCACAAGATATGGTATTTTTTCGGCGCAGAATATCGCAAAATACTGGCATATTGGCTGGTGTTTCCCCTACTCCTCCCTCTTTTTCGCGCGTTTTTCCCCTGCCGGAAAAATCGGCGTTGCGCCGGAATGTCAGATATGGTATAATAAAACGGTTATTGTAACAAAAAACGCCAACCGCACTCTGCTGAAAGAGGGGAAACTCACCATGCGACCCGATACCCGTTCGCTGCTCCACGGCATCTTCAATTTGATATTGCCGTTTTTCGCCTATGATCTGGCGGGCCTGCTGGTCTTTTCCCTGACGGTGGGTGACTATTCGCCGTGGCTCTCCGTCTGGCCCATGCGTATCCTCACCTATCTTCCCTTTCTCTCCGACCTCATCGGCGTGATCGTCGGCGGGGTGCGCTACGCAAGACGCGGCAGGACCCGTGCCCTGCTGGGGATCATCTTCTCCGTAGGCGGCGCGGCGCTGTACTATATGCTCCGCTTCCATCTGGGCTTTACCCTGTTTGGGATGCTGGTCTGATTTTTTTATGATAAGGAGGGCGCGGTATGCGGCCTGAATTTATTACGGTGGGAACAGTTGTCAATGCCCACGGCGTTCGCGGCGAGGTGAAGGTGAACCCCGCCGGCTTTGATCCGGCGTTCATCGCCGCCTTCCGCACCCTGTACATCGGCGGAGTGGAGACGAAGGTCGCCGCCGCCCGCGTCCACAAGTCCACTGTGCTGCTGACGCTGCCCGGCGTGGACACCATGGACGGCGCGCTGGCGCTGAAGGGCCGCAGCGTGGCCATCCGCCGCACCGATGCTCGCCTGCCCGCCGGGGAGTTCTTCGACGAGGAGCTGGAGGGCTGCGCCGTGGTGGACGACGCCACCGGCGAGGAGCTCGGGCGGCTGGACAAGGTACTGTCCTACCCCGCCCACAAGGTCTATCAGGTACGGGGTGGCGCCCACGAGTACCTGATCCCCGCCGTACCCGATGTGTTCATCGTCTCCGCCGACCCGGATGCAGAGGTCATCCGCGTCCGCATGATGAAAGGATTGGCCACCGATGAGGATTGATATCATGACCCTGTTCCCCGACGCGGTGGACGCCATGATGAACGCCTCCATCATCGGACGGGCGCAGGAGCGGGGCTTCGTCACCATCCGTACCCACCAGATTCGGGAGTTCACCACCAACAAGCAGATGCAGGTGGACGATTACCCCTACGGCGGCGGGCGTGGCGCGGTGATGCAGGCCGACCCGCTGTACCGCTGCTGGCAGCATATCTGCGACGAGGCCGGCGGGCGGGTACACACCATCTATATGTCCCCCTGCGGGCGGGTGCTGACCCAGCAGGTGGCGCGGGAGCTGAAGGCGCAGCACGACCATCTGATCCTGGTCTGCGGCCACTACGAGGGCGTGGATCAGCGGTTTCTGGACGAGTGCGTGGACGAGGAGATCTCCATGGGTGACTTTGTCCTCACCGGCGGCGAGATCCCGGCCATGGCGCTGGCGGACTGCCTGTGCCGCATGGTGCCGGGCGTCCTGCCGGAGGAGAGCTGCTACACCGACGAGAGCCACTGGAACGGGCTTTTGGAGTATCCCCAGTATTCCCGGCCGGAGGAGTGGCACGGCCGCAAGGTGCCGGAGGTGCTGCTCAGCGGACACCACGGCAACGTGGCGGATTGGCGCACGCGGGAGAGCTACAAGCGCACCATGGCGCGGCGTCCCGACCTGTGGGAGAAATTCGATCTGACGCAGGTACACAGCCGCCACGACAAGAAGGTGCTGGCGCAGGCGCTGGCGGAGTATGAGGCGGCGCAGCAGCCTGCCGCCGAGACGGATACGGTTACAGAAGCAGAATAAGCGGGAGACGGCGAAGGCCGTCTCCCTTTTTGGTTGATTTGGCATTTTTGCCGGAAAACCAACAGTTTTTCCGTTTTCGTTGTTGTAGTTTTCCCAAAGCTCCTGTATAATAAAACGGTAAAAACCGGCAGTATGCTGAAAATACGAAGGAGGAACACCGAATGAACGAAAAATACAGTGCGCTGTTTACCCCTTGGAAGATCGGCAATGTGGAGATCAAGAACCGTATCGTGCAGCCCTCCATGGGCGGCACGTCTCTGTTCGGCTGGATGGAGCCGTGCCATTTCGATAAGGAGGCCGCCTACCACATCCTGAACCGCGCCCAGAACAACGTGGGCCTGGTGCTGCCGGGTATGCAGTGCGTCCGCGACGCCATGGGCGGGCGCTGGCTCTACCAGAACAAGAAGATGTTCAAGGATCTGGCGGAGTGGCTGCCGGAGTTCCATAAGACCGGCTCCAAGCTGTTCATCCAGCTGGCCGCCGGTATGGGCCGCTCCATGGCCATCAACGAGCTGATGGTGAAGATGCTGCAAAACAAGGCCTTCGGCGCAGTGAGCAAGCCCTTTATCGACATCGACTACATCACCGCTTCCGCCTCCGCCACCCCTAACCGCTGGTATCCGGAGATCAAGTCCCGCCCCCTGACGGTGGACGAGATCCACGAGATGGTGGACGCCTTCGCCAAGACCGCCAAGCTGCTGCAGGACGCCGGTGTGGACGGTGTGGAGATCCATGCGGTCCACGAGGGCTATCTGCTGGATCAGTTCACCATCGCCAACATGAACTACCGTACCGACGAGTACGGCGGCTCCTTCGAGAACCGCTACCGCTTCCCCGTGGAGATCGTGCAGGCCATCAAGGCCGTCTGCGGTAAGGACTTCCCGGTGGCGCTGCGCTACTCCGTGGTGTCCAAGACCAAGGGCTTCTGTCAGGGCGCCGTCCCCGGCGAGGAGTTCACCGAGTTCGGCCGCGACATGGCGGAGTCCGAGCGCGCCATCAAGTATCTGGAGGACGCGGGCTACGATATGTTCGACTGCGACAACGGTACCTACGACGCATGGTACTGGGCGCATCCGCCGGTCTATATGCCGGAGAACTGCAACCTGCCGGAGGTGGAGCATATCAAGAACTTCACCACCAAGCCGGTGGTCTGCGCCGGCAAGATGGATCCCGCCAAGGCCGCCGAGGAGATCGCCGCCGGCCGTCTGGACGCCGTGGGCATCGCCCGCCAGAATCTGGTGGACCCCGAGTGGGTCAACAAGATCATCGAGGATCGGGTGGAGGACATCAAGCCCTGCATCAACTGCCACAACGCCTGCTTCAGCTTTAATAAGTCCGAGGGTACGCCCAATATGCAGCCCCTGAACGACTCCCTGCATCTGGCGCGCTGCGCCCTGACCCCCTCCACCATGCAGCACAACAAGTACAAGATCGTCCCCGCCAGAAAGCCCAAGAAGGTGGCGATCATCGGCGGCGGCATCGGCGGTATGGAGTGCGCGCTGGTGCTGAAGAAGCGCGGTCACACCCCCGTGATCTTCGAGAAGTCCGGCCAGCTGGGCGGTCTGTATATCACCGCCGCCGCCATGAGCTTCAAGGAGGCCGACAAGGCGCTGCTGCGCTGGTATGAGCGGGAGCTGAAGAAGAACAACATCGAGGTGCGCTTCCACATGGAGATCAACGCCCCCTCCACGCTGCGCCGGGAGTTCGACGAGGTCATCGTCTGCACCGGCTCCGCACCCAAGACCCTGCCGGTGAAGGGCTTCAACAAGACCATCAACTTCACCCAGCTCCTGCTCAATCAGGTGGACGCCGGCGACCGCATCGTGTTCTTCGGCGGCGGCCAGTCCTCCTGCGAGGCGGCTTATGAGATGGTGCTGCAGGGGCGTCACCCCATCATCGTGGAGTACGCCAACGACCTGATCGCCACCCCCGGCACCTGCCTTGCCAACGCCTCCTTCCTCCGGGAGATGCTGGCGTTCAAGAAGGTGCCTGTCTACCTGAACTCCACCATCACCGAGATTGACGATGGCTTCGTCATGGTCAAGGGCAAGGACGGCCAGACCCAGCGCATCGACTGCGACAGCGTGGTCAACGGCATCGGCTTCGTTCCCGCGCCCATCGCGCCGGACGACAAGAAGGTACACCGTGTGGGCACCTGTGAGAAGTGGGGCAACCTGCGCAACGTCATCTGGGGCGCATGGGATGTCTGCATGAATATCTGATCAGGCAAACAGCAGCCCCGCTCCTGACGGAACGGGGCTGCTTTCGATCCGCGCTTTTGCGCCGGGCAGTCCGATAAAAAAGCTGCCCTGACAACGGATTGTCAGGGCAGCTTTTCTGCTTTTATTTACCGGAAGATCTCGCCGCTGGTGGGGTTGCCCGCCGCCTGAGACTCGTCGGTATCGATGTGCATGGTGGTGGCGCCGTCCTTGTTGACGCGAACGACCACGTCGTCGAAGATCAGCTTACGGCCCTCGCCGCCGCAGGCCACGCGGATGATATCCTTATCCTTGACGCCCAGCTCGGCAGCGTCCTTCTCCAGAATGTGCAGGTGACGCTTGGCCACGATGACGCCCTCGGTCAGCTCCACCTCGCCGGCAGGCCCGATGAGCTTGCAAGCGCCGGAGCCCTTGACGTCGCCGCTCTCGCGGACAGGCGCGTCGATGCCCAGCGTGCGGGCGTCGGTGGCGGAGACCTCCACCTGATCGGCCTTGCGGACAGGGCCGAGGATGGACACGTTGGCCATCTCCTTCTTGGGGCCGACGATGGTCAGACGCTCGTTGCAGGCGTACTGGCCGGGATAGGACAGGGGCTTGCGGATGGTCAGCTCATAGCCCTTGCCGAACAGCTTCTCCACCGTCTCCTGGGTCAGATGGATGTGACGGGCGGAAGTCTCGATCATAAAACTCATAGTAGATCTCTCCTTTGTTTTTTGTTGCAGTGTGATATTATTGTTCCCGCGGAGGGAATTCTTCCTTTTCCGATACGCGGCGCAGCTCCGTGACGTTGCCGATGTAGAAGTACAGCCTGCCGGACGGCACGATCTCGCCGGTGACGGACACAAAATCGCCGGGGCGCAGGGTCTTTGCCTCCGCCATGGCCTCCTCATTACCGTCGAAATGGATCAGCAGACCGAAGCCCGTATCGCCGTGGCCGTCCAGATCCAGATGCCACCACGGGAAGCGCAGCGTCACCGTGCGCCCGGCGTACTTCCCCTGCTGGCCGTGGGTATACTCGGCCTTCACATGGTCAAAGGACAGCGGCACCAGCTCACCGTCGGGCATATGGAAATACAGCCCGCCGTACAGACGGCCCAACCGCTTTTCACGGTTGCTCTTCCGGCTGACCATCAGCATTCCCATCAGCACCACCAGCGCCACACCATACAGGCCCCGACCCTTGACCAGGCACCAGATGCACGCCAGGATGCCCGACACCAGAATGATGCGGTTGATCACGTCCTGACCCAGCCAGATCTCTTTCAGCTTTCTCATGCACGTTCTCCTTTTCTCTGTTTCCAACTTTGTTATTCTATCACATACCCATCACTTATGCAAGCGCTAAACCCCGCCAAAAACCGTAAATTTGCCCTTGCATTCTCCCTGTTTCTTGGTATAATCATGGCAGATAGAATATCGGCTAATATCGTGATTTTCTAATAGGAGGCGTATATGTCGGTCAAGCTCGAATTGTATCGTGTCTTTAAGGAAGTGGCCGAGGTAGGCAACATCACCGCCGCGGCGCAGGCGCTGTATATCTCCCAGTCCGCGGTGAGCCAGTCCATCAAACAGCTGGAAAACGATTTACAGACCCGGCTGTTCTCCCGGAACTCCCGGGGCGTCACGTTGACGGCGGAGGGAAAAATGCTCTATGAGTATGTCCGCAGCGCCATGGGCCTGCTGGAGACCGGCGAGGAAAAGCTGTCCCAGACCCGCGAGCTGCAAATGGGCCAGCTGGTCATCGGCGCCAGCGACACCGTTACCAGCCAGTTCCTGCTCCCCTATCTGGACGGCTTCCACCGGGATCATCCCGCCATCCACATCCAGATCATCTCCGGCCGCAGCCACAAGGTACTGGGGCTGCTGCGCTCCGGCAAGGTGGACATCGCCTTTGCCAGCACGCCCACCGATATGACATCGCTGGAGGCGCACCCCTGCTTCCCCACCCACTCCATCTTCGTGGCTGGCAACGACTATCCCTGCGACTTCGACCATGTCTACTCGCTGGAGGAGATCTCCGCCTTCCCCCTGATCCTGCTGGAGCGGAAGGCGTCCAGCCGCCTGTATCTGGAGCGGTTCTTCCTCCAGAACGGCCTGCGCCTGAACCCGGAGATCGAGCTGGGCGCCCGCAGCCTGCTGGTGGATCTGGCCGCCATCGGCTTCGGCGTAGCCGGCGTGACGGAGGAATTTGTGACCCGCGAGCTGGACAGCGGCCGCCTGCGCCGGCTCAAGACCTCGTTCCAGATCCCGCCCCGCTCCGTGGATATGTGTATGCTGCGGGACGTGCCGCAGACCGCTGCGGCGGAGCGCTTTGCAGAGTTTGTCAAACAGAGCTTATCGGAGAAATAAGTCCAGCTTTTCCTCCGGTAAAACCCACAAAAAAGGGCAAAAAGCGCCGGGATATTCTGCATTTTTTCCTGTTGCTTTTCTGTTAAAAATCGGGCAGTATAAAGCAGTATAAAACTAATACTTTTGAGAGGAAGTGGTGACCATGCAGCAGCTTAAGGATCGCATCCAGCGGGAGGGGCGTGTTCTCCCCGGAAATATCATCAAGGTGGATGGTTTTCTGAATCACCGCGTAGATACCGCTCTGATGAGCGATATGGCAGACGAGTTCGCCAAGTATTTCGATGTGAAGAATATCACGATGGTGCTCACCGCCGAGGCCAGCGGTATCGCTTTGGCTACGATCTGCGCCCAGCGGTATGGCGTCCCCATGGTGTTCGCCAAGAAGGCCAAGAGCGACAACATCGAGGGCGGTCTGTACCAGAGCGATATTTTTTCCTACACCTATAAGAAGAAAGTGACCCTGCTGGTTTCTCAGGACTGGATCAATTCCAATGACCGTGTGCTCATCATCGATGACTTCATGGCCAAGGGCTACGCCATGCGCGGCCTCATCGACATCGTGAACAAGGCCGGCGCCACGCTGGTCGGTATCGGCGTCGCCGTGGAGAAGGGCTTCCAGGACGGCGGCGACAGCCTGCGCCGCGAGGGATATCCCATCCACTCTCTGGCCATCATCGACGAGGCCGACGAGCATCACATCCGCTTCCGGGAGGGTACCTGATATGAAGAAAGTCCTTGTACTGGATTTTGGCGGGCAGTATAACCTGCTGGTGGCCCGCCGTGTCCGTGAGTGCGGCGTGTACTGCGAGATCAAGTCCTTCCGCATCTCCATGGATGAGGTGCGCGCCTTTGCACCTGATGCGCTGATCTTCACCGGCGGCCCCGCCACCGTGTTTGAGCCGAAGGCCCCCATGGTGGACAAGGCGCTGTTCGAGCTGGGCATCCCCGTGCTGGGTATCTGCTACGGTCAGCAGCTGATGATGCACCTGCTGGGCGGTCAGTGCCGCAAGGCCGAGACCCGCGAGTACGGCAAGATCCAGCTGACCCACGGTGCCTCCCCCCTGTTTGAGGGCGTACCCGAGACGTCCGTGTGCTGGATGAGCCACGGCGTGGAGGTGGACCATCTGGCACCCGGCTTTACCGCCATCGCCCATACCGATGGCTGCCAGAACGCCGCCGTCTGCTGCGCCGAGAAGAACCTGTACGGCGTACAGTTCCACCCCGAGGTGCTCCACACCGAGTACGGCAAGGAGATCCTCCAGAACTTCCTGTACCGCATCTGCGGCTTCCGTCCCGAGTGGTCTATGGCCTCCTATCTGGAGGACGCCGTGGCCGAGTGCCGCCGTCAGATCGGCGATGGCCGTGTGCTGCTGGCCCTCTCCGGCGGCGTGGACAGCTCCGTGGCTGCCGCCCTGCTCCAGCGGGCCGTCGGCGACCAGCTGACCTGCATCTTCGTGGATCACGGTCTTCTGCGTAAGGACGAGGGCGATCAGGTGGAGCACGTTATGAAGAACCAGTTCCACGTGGATGTCCGCCGCGTCAACGCCGGGCCTCGCTTCCTTGGTAAGCTGGCCGGCGTCACCGATCCCGAGCGCAAGCGCAAGATCATCGGCGAGGAGTTCATCCGCGTCTTTGAGGAGGAGGCCAAGAAGATCGGCGCCGTGGACTTCCTGGCGCAGGGTACCATCTACCCCGACGTGGTGGAGTCCGGTCTGGGCGGCGAGTCCACCGTCATCAAGAGCCACCACAACGTGGGCGGTCTGCCCGACTGCGTGGACTTCAAGGAGATCGTAGAGCCGCTGCGCCGTCTGTTCAAAGACGAGGTACGCCAGCTGGGTACCGAGCTGGGTCTGCCCGACGAGCTGGTGTGGCGTCAGCCCTTCCCCGGCCCCGGTCTTGCCATCCGCGTGATCGGCGAGATCACCGAGGAGAAGCTGTCCATCCTGCGGGATGCCGACGCCATCTTCCGTGAGGAGATGAAGCTGGCGGGTCTGGATCGCACCACCAGCCAGTTCTTCGCCGTGCTCACCGATCTGCGCAGTGTGGGCGTCATGGGCGATGAGCGTACCTACGACTACACGCTGGCACTGCGGGCGGTACAGTCTCAGGACTTCATGACCGCTACATGGTCCCGCCTGCCCTACGAGCTGCTGGATAAGGTCTCCGGCCGCATCGTGGGCGAGGTCAAGCACATCAACCGCATCTGCTACGACATCACCTCCAAGCCCCCCGCCACCGTAGAGTGGGAATAACTGACAAAACCAGCAAAGCCTTGAAAACACTGGGGTCTTAAAGCGGAAACGGGGCATTTGATAGCAAATTGATAGCAGATACCAAAACCGGATTTACTTTGTTCACTCCCGTATAACGGGTGGTTTGCGGGTAAATCCTCCATATCCTAAGAAAAAGGTCTTGCTGACTTTCACCAGTCGGCAAGACCTTTTTTGTTATTTGTCTTTTCTCTGTTTCTTCAATCCTTTTATCAGAGCATCGCTTAATTCCTTCGAGGGGACTTTGGCCCACCGCTGGGTGGTGTCGTACTTCGGGTAGTTGTAGCGCCAGCGGTCATAGTCCTCCTTGGTGATCTCCCCGGCCTCCAGCTTCGCCGCCTGTTCCCGCCACGCAATCAAGATTTTGTTCAGCTCACTGGCTTGACGGCCTCCCTGAAAAATATCTGCTTGCAGGCAGGCACGTCCATCCGCCTCTACCACTTTCAGACTGTAAACATCCTCCAAGGCGAACAGCGTATGGGCCAAACCTATGTAGTTGTCTATGTCCGGGACGCTCAACGCCTGGGGCGATACATCTAATGTATGCGCCAGGGCAGCGGTCAAGTCGGCCTTCGGCGTCCGGGTGCCTGTTTCGTACTGTGCCAGACGAACATCGGCGGAACGCTCTGGAAAGCCCACCGCCATACCAAGATACTTCTGTGTCATACCCCGGAGGGTGCGGAAAAAATGGATGCGCTCTCCTATTGCCATAAATGCCAACTCCTATCTGGTGGTTTCTGTCGAAAGTAGTATAACATATTCGCTTAGTAACAGTCAAGAGTATCTTAAACAAAAAAGTTAAAAATTATTCCGCAAGCCACTTGACAAAGCAAATTTGCTTAGTTATAATAGATTAAGCATAAAGGCTTAGTTTTCGAGCCATGAAAGGAGGTGAGCTCACAATGGCAAGCACCATGTTCATGCGGGTGGACGAGGTAGCGGAGGAATTAGGGGTTTCTGTCCCCTATGCCTATAAGCTGATTCGTTCCATGAATGCGGAGTTGAAAAAGACGGGCTGTATTACCATTTCAGGCCGGATCGACCGCAAATTCTTCCACGAAAAATTTTATGGCACAAGGGGTCAGAGTGAAAGGAGTGATTAACCTATGGCGGCGTTTAAGAACAAGGCCAACGGCACTTGGTACGTCCAGTTCCGCTATACGGACTGGAAGGGAGAGCGCCAACAGAAGTTGAAGCGTGGCTTTGCCACCAAAAAGGAGGCCCAGACGTGGGAGCGGGAGTTCCTGATGCAGAAGCAGGCCGATGTGAACATGACCTTTGAGAGCTTCGCCCAGCTCTATGAAAAGGACATGAAGCCCAAGCTGAAGCTGAACACCTGGCTGACAAAAGAGAGCATTATCCAGAAGAAAATCCTGCCGTATTTTGGAAAGCGGAAACTGTCGGAAATCACCGCCAAGGATGTGATGGATTGGCAGAACGCGATCCGGGAGTTGACAGACGCCAAAGGAAAGCCCTATTCCCCCACCTATCTCAAAACCGTCCACAATCAGTTGAGCGCCCTCTTTAACCATGCTGTCCGCTACTACGGCCTCCAGGTCAATCCTGCGGCCAAGGCCGGGAACATGGGTGTGGAGGAACGGCGTGAAATGCTGTTCTGGACGAAGGACGAGTATTTGAAGTTTGCCGACGCCATGATGGACAAGCCCCTCTCCTACTACGCCTTTGAAATGCTCTACTGGTGCGGTATCCGGGAGGGGGAACTGCTGGCCCTCACCCCAACAGACTTCGACTTTGAGGCGGGTACAGTGTCCATCAGCAAATCCTATCAGCGGCTCAAGGGCAAGGACGTGATTACCACCCCCAAGACGAAAAAGAGCAACCGTGTCATTAAGATGCCCAAATTCCTCTGTGGAGAGATGGAGGACTACTTAAAGATGTTTTACAGCACCGGGGCAAATGAACGGATTTTCTCTGTCAGCAAGCACTATCTCCACCATGAAATGGACAGAGGTGCGAAAGCGGCGGGAGTGAAGCGGATCAGGATTCACGACCTCCGACATTCACACATTTCCCTGCTGATTGATATGGGCTTCACCGCCCTGGCAATCGCTGACCGGGTGGGGCATGAGAGTATCGACATCACCTACCGCTACGCCCATCTGTTTCCTACAAGGCAGACGGAGATGGCGGACAAGCTGGACTTTGAAAGGATGGGAACGTAACCATGTCACTGAAAAACCGAGACAACAAAAATCGCTGGAGGAACAAGACCGTGGCCTTCCGGGTGTCCCCGGAGGAAGATGAACAGATCGAGGCCGCTGTGCGGCTCTCCGGCCTGACAAAGCAGGACTACATCACAAGACGCCTCCTGTGCCGGGAAGTAGTGGTACAGGGTAATCCCAAGGTCTACAAGGCCCTGCGTGACCAGCTTGCCGCCGTTCTGGACGAACTGCGGCGGGCCGAGGACGGGGCTGGCGTGGACGATGAACTGCTGGACACCATTCAGATGATCGCCGCTATCATGGGCGGCATGAAGGAGGTTTGATAGATTGATGGATTCCAAGGAAACGAAAGGGACTGTCCCGGTTCCGTCTGTTGGCGCAGACGGGGAACAGCCCATTTCACAAACACCCACCGCAAGTATAACAGAGGAAACGACAGAAAACAATCCCCCTGAAAAAAATTATGCGGAACTGCTGCGGAAAATGCAGCGCATGAATGACCCGGCGTATCTCCCCACGATTTCCATGAACGAGTTGTACGAGAACGTCTATCAGAGCAGACCGCCCGTCATTGACGGTCTGCTCTATCCGGGGACGTACCTCTTTGCGGGAGCACCCAAGGTGGGCAAGTCGTTCCTGATGGCCCAGCTTGCCTACCACGTCAGCATGGGCCTCCCCCTGTGGGACTATCCCGTTCACAAGGGGACTGTCCTCTATCTGGCGCTGGAGGACGATCACCGCCGCTTGCAGGAGCGGCTTTACCGGATGTTCGGCATGGACGGCACCAACGACCTCCTCTTTTCCATCTGTGCCAAACAGGTTGGCGCTGGGCTGGAGGAACAGCTAAAGCGGTTCGTGCAGGAACACCCCGACACCAAGCTGATTATCATTGACACCCTCCAGAAAATCCGGGAGGCTGGCGGGGATAAATACAGCTACGCCAACGATTATGAGGTGGTGGGAAAGCTGAAACGCCTCGCTGACGCTTGCGGCGTCTGTCTCCTGCTGGTACATCACACTCGCAAACAGCAGGCCGACGACAAGTTTGATATGATCTCTGGCACCAACGGCCTGTCGGGGGCGGCGGATGGGGCCTTTCTTCTTCAGAAGGAGAAGCGGACAGACGACACCGCCACCCTGGATGTGGTAGGACGTGACCAGCAAGACCAGCGGCTCTATCTCACCAAGGACAAGGAACACCTAACATGGACACTGGAGCGGATGGAAACGGAGTTGTGGGTAGAACCCCCCGACCCGGTGCTGGAGGCCGTAGCCGCTTTTATTACGGCGGAGAGGCCGTCCTGGAGCGGTACAGCCACGGAGTTGGCAGCGGTCCTGCAAGTGGATATGAAGCCTAACGCCTTGGCTATGCGGCTGAACGTCCGGGCCGGGAAACTGGCGGCAGAGTATCACATCCATTATGAGAACACCCGTACCCACGCCGGGAGAAGTATCAGCTTGACGCTGGAGCCTCCCCAAGCGTGACGACCGTGACGGCTTTTTTGAGAGCGGGGGCGGTGTCTAAAACATCGTCACGGTCGTCACGGCTGTCACGGGGGAGCGGGGTCAAATGTCAAGGGGGCATACCTACGGGTGGAGATTGCCGCAAGGCAATACAACCCGAACCCCTTGACATTTGGCCCACGGAGGACACTTGCCGGGTGGTGGAAAGGCACAGCCTTTCCACCTGCCCAACGGCGAGTGGAAAAGTTTAGGCGGGGTGCAGGGTGCCCTTTTCAAAGGGCGGCCCTGCTGGGGGAGGCAACCGCAGTTGCCGGGGGCAAAGCCCCCGCACCCCCTCGGGAGAGCCCACGGCACTTTCGCACCAACGGGGCGAAAGTGTCATAGTGGGTTATTACACTTCCCGCAGGAAGTGACTCCCCCGAACCCCCGTCCATTTTCAACAACCAAACATCTGAAACAGGAGGATTTTTGCCTATGGCGAGAGGCGACGGTATTGACCGTACCAACGCAAGAAATATGAGGCTGACCGAAACCAAGATCGGCAACACCCAGCAGCACAACGAGCGTGAGAAGGATTCCTATGTCAACCAGGACATTGTACCAGAGCGGACGCCGCTCAATGTCCATTTCAAGGCCCCATCTGCAGGGTATCAGGAGATGTTCTCCCAAATGGAGGCCGATGGTGTGATCTCCACCCGTGGCATTAAGGCGGACGCATTTCGATACGGTGAGTTGGTCTTTGATGTGAACTCCGCCTACTTCTACAATCACGGCGGCTATGACTTCGCAAAACAATTTTACACCGACGCTTACAAATCCGCAATCAAAATCGTAGGTGGAGAGCAGTATATTTTGTCGGCGGTCATGCACGCTGACGAGCGCAACCGGGCCATGTCCGAGGCGCTGGGGGAGGATGTGTACCACTACCACCTTCATGTGGTCTATATCCCGGTGGTGAAGAAGGAGATACGATGGACAAAGCGGTGCAAGGACAAATCCCTGGTGGGCAAGGTCAAGGAAACCGTTATGCAGGTCAGCATGAGCAAAAAGTGGGCGTCCCAGCCCGCAGTAGACGAGGCCACCGGGGAGCCATTACGAACAGCAAAGGGCAAGCCTGTTCTGAGAAAGTCGTACAGCGTCTTGCAGGATGATTTCTTTCAGCAGATGCGCTCCGCTGGCTACACGGATTTGGAGCGTGGAGAGCGTGGCAGTTCCGAGGAACATCTGACGGTCACGCAGTTCAAGGTGAAGTGTGAACAGGAGCGGTTGGCACAGCTTCAAGAGGCGGCTGTGCTGGCCCAGGCCGAGGTTGACCGAAGGAACAGGGAGGCGACAGCTGCCGAAAAGAAAGCGGCCCAGGCCAAGGCCAAACTAAACGATGTGGCCCCCATGCTGAAAGGCATGGAGAAGCTGGCGGAGGAATTTTCCAGCGACCCGGAACAGGTCTTGCCAGAAGCGGGGCCGCTGGAATCAGCCAGGGCCTACCGGGAGAAAAAGGCCAAGCCCTTATGGGCGAAGATCGTCAAGGTGCTACGGTCTGTCTATCGGGCCTACTGTGACCTCAAATCCAAATTTGAGCGGCTGCAAGCGGACTATGGCCGGGAGGTCAGCAAAAACAGTTCCTTGTCAGAAAGGATTTACGAGGTCTGCGCCGAGCGAGACAGCCTAAAGGGAAAGGTCAGAGACTATGAGCGGGTCAGGCGGGCCATTGGCACGGAACAGGCGGACAGAATATTAGAGGCCGCTTACCAGCAGGAACAGGCCGAAAAGGAACGGAAACGGGCCGCAAGGCAAAAAACAAGGGTAGGCGCACGATAATCACCAAAACCGGAGGGTGTTCCAGTGAATGCCCTCCTGATTTATTTGGGGAATCGGGTAAAATAATTTCTTGCTTTTTAGAGCGTACTATGATATACTACTATTATCCTGATTTGAGGAGTCTACCAAATATGCGGCAAGGTATTCTTAAATAAAATTTGATAATGGGCGCAAAAATGATTGCCCCTTGCAGGGGCTTAGTTTTTGTACCCAATTTAAGAATACTTTTGCCTTTTTAGTAAATATCGTGACGGACAGCGGCTCATGTAAGCCGTCATACTTCTGTTTGTCCGAAGTCATGATCCCCAGCGGTAAAAGTATTAGCCGCTGGGGATTTTTGCGCCCATTTGGGCCTTGTATGGAGGATAGACATGAACATTATCAATATCGGGATTCTTGCCCATGTAGACGCTGGAAAGACGACCTTGACGGAGAGCCTGCTATATG
>ERZ506982.16-NODE-16-length-146404-cov-12.0075_pt1 | contig 146404 bp, 131 predicted proteins | sample MGYA00512886_ERZ506982 | MGnify/ENA metagenome assembly ERZ506982 | reverse complement strand
TCTCTTTAGAATTTTCAGGGTTGTTGTCTATTGTTTAATTATCAAGGTTCTTTGTCTTTGCTGTTTGAAACAGCTTATTTAGATTATCATATTCATTGACGTTTGTCAAGAACTTTTTTAATCTTTTTTTCGACCAGCTTTTCAGCTGTCCGTCTGCCACCTCTTTCTCAAACATTTGTTTGTCTCAAGCGACAGCTTATCAAGAATATCACAAGCAGTTGTGTTTGTCAACTGTTATTTTATCTCTTTTTGATTTAACTCTTTTTCAGCTTAATTTCAATCTTTTCATCTCGCAAAAATGCTGACTTACCTGTAGGCAAGTCAGCACTTTATGTTCGCTTTAGATAATTTGTTGTCGGTATACTCCCTTGATCAATTATCTGAGTAACATGAATGCAATTAATCCAGCTACTACAATGATAGCAATTGCAAGAATAATGATCGGTGCTTTTGACATCTTCTCTTCTTCTTCGTCGTCGATATCATCATAATATTCATCCTCTAATTCTTCTCTGCGCTGCGGCTTCGGAGCTGGTTTCTTTTTCTTTTTCCCATCTCCTACTGCAAGGAGTTCATCATACGCATCACGCATTTCCTGTTCACGTTTTTCGCGTACTTCTTTTGGCGGTATATTCGAATACTTCTGTTCTTCAGGTTCCGGTTTTTCCGCTCTCTTCTGTACTTTATGAGCACTCTGTGGAATTTTGAACTTCTTTTTGCAATTATAGCACAACAGATAATTCGGATCTTTTTTTCCTGGTCTTAATTCCTGACCACATATTGGACACTTCATATGAATCTGTCCCTCCCCATAGTGTATTATTTCAAACTGTGCTTTGCGCCTTTCGGCCTTGTATATTCCATATACATTGACATTATACTACATCAATTTACAAATATCAATTTTTTATCCAAATTATTCCGATTGTTTTCCTAATGTTACTTCAACATCTTTTTTCTCGTATTCACCATTCTTATTCTGTGTCTGAATCGTAATTTTTACTTTTTCTCCTGCTTTATAATATTGAAGCTGTTCCTGCAATGCATCCATTCCATCTACGCTTGTTCCTTCGATTCCTGTAATAACGGCTCCTTTTGTAATGCCTGCTTTTTCTGCACCGCCACCGGAGATCACTTCTGATACATATACTCCTGTCGGCATATTATACATCTGTGCACTGTCTGCTGTTACATCTACACCTTTGATTCCAATGTAGCCTCTTTCGGATTCTGCTACCTTGGTTTTTGTCTTCTGATTCATCAGATTTGTGATCAGATCACTTACATCAGATACCGGAATCGCATATCCTATTCCCTCTACTGTTTCCGTTGCAATCTTTGCAGAATTGATTCCAATCACTTCTCCATTTGCATTCAGAAGAGCACCTCCGCTGTTTCCCGGATTGATAGCCGCATCTGTCTGAAGAAGTTTTCCATCGTAACTATCCATTGTGCGGTCTTTTGCAGATACAATACCTGTCGTTACTGACTGTCCGTATCCGAGAGCATTTCCGATCGCAATTACCTGATCTCCTACCTGTGTCTGATCTGAATTTCCCAGTGTTGCCACCGCAATTTTATCCATCGTAGAATCCTTGATCTCGCTTAACGGAACTGCCACAACTGCAAGATCCTTGTCTGAATCCGTACCTTTGATGTCAGCTTTCACGCTTTTCCCATCTATAAAGGTAACTGTCAGTGTACTGCTTCCTTCTACTACATGGTTATTGGTTGCAATCAGAAGTTCTGAATCGTTCTGTCCAATAATAATTCCAGAACCGGCACTTTCACTTTCCTGTTTCTGTGTACCACCGAAGAAATTCTGCACTTCCTGTACACTCATGTTTGTAATGGACACAATTGACGGCATCGCATTTTTAGTTACCTCTGTTACATTTGTGGTTCCTATTGAGCTGTTGGTTGAAGTTGTCAGTTTTGCATTGCTGGTCGTTGTTGTCTTAGCTGTTTTATTCGTTGTCTGTGTTGTACCAAGAACTTTTCCTGCCACAATATTACTCGTCTGAAATGCAGCACTTGCAACCACTCCAAATACCAGTCCTGCACAGACCACCTTTGCCCATCTCGCTGCGCCTTTTCCTCTTTTTTTCTGCGGTTCTTTTCCCGGTTCCCCACCGCCGCCATAATTTCCCGTATTCATATTCTGATCGGTTGTATAATAATTATATTGATTTTCCATATCTTATTGCCCCTTTCATATCTTATATTGGTAGTGTACAGCGTAATTGTGTTTAATCTGTGATAAAACTAAGGAGATTTATTGATATTCCTTTAATTTTTCCAGCTTTACTCCCACATCACCCTTGAACTGTTTCCATGCATCTTCATGTTCTACAAAATATTTGGGGCAAATCTTTCCAGTCACATCATAATGACGTATAACATCATTTTCATTCAGATCGAACTTCAGACACAACCATGCGCAAAGATCTACCATAGACTGATACGTCTTTTGATTGAATTTTCCCGTTTCGTCCGGATGACAGCATTCTATCGACACTGTATCAATATTCCTGCTGTTTGAGGCATACGCCATCTCCCATGTTGGTACGCATTGAACAATCTCACCTTCCAGACCCACAACAAAATTACTGCTTGCTTTCGTAATGTGACTGTCCTTCAATCCTTCGAAATAATCCCGGTTATTCATAGCCGAAGCACCTGGATTTGCTGTATAATGAATCACAATTCCTGTAATCTTATTTGTTGCGATTCCCGCTCTGGAATACTCATTCGGCGTCAGCAGTTCTACGTCTATATCCGGTCTTACAGAATCTATGTAATCACTTTTATTTTCCGTATATTCTTCCGGCTGCTCCTGCTTTTTTAAAACCGTCACCGCACACAGTACAACTGTTATTATAATAAGAATGATCAGACCTTTTTTAGAATGGCTTCTCGTTTTTTTCATCTTTTCTCTCTTTTTTATCTATCCTTATATAGTACACTTTTATCTATTTTATCATTCATTTTTTAATGTACCCGAAAGAGATTCTTATGTTTTTATGAAAATTAGCAAAACCTATACGTTGTTGTTGTATCATATACTTCTCCGGCTTTTGTAATCGGAGATTCAAAATTATCTTTATGAATTGCATCCGGGAAATACTGCGTTTCAAAGCATATACCACAACCCTTTCCATAGACAGCTCCTTGCTTTCCCTTAGCTCCTGCCAGGAAATTGCCGGAATAGAACTGTATACCCGGAAGGTCTGTATATACTTCCATCTTAATACCTGTCTCTTCCGATTCGGCTGATGCCACTTTTCTGAATCCCGACCCGTTTAATACCCAGTTATGATCATAGCCGCCTGCCAGTTTCAATGGTTTATAATCTGCTCCGATCTCTTTTGCAACCTTTTTTCCTTCACGGAAATCCATTGGTGTGCCCTCTACAGGAATTACCGTTCCTGTTGGAATCAGTTCAGCATCCGTCTCTGTAAATGCATCTGCATCCAACCACACTTTTGCATTACATGCGGTTCCGGATGCATGTCCTGCCAGGTTGAAATAGCTGTGATTCGTCATGTTCAAAAGGGTATCCTGATCAGGAATTGCATAATAATGAATCTTTAATTCATTTTCTTCCGTAACTGTATAGGATACTTCTATCTTTACTTCTCCCGGGAATCCCTGATCCCCGTCCGGACTGACAAGCATAAATACTACATGTGTATCATCCTCCTCTTTTACACTCCACATTCTTTTATTATAGAAATCTGTTCCTCCATGAAGTGTATTTTCCCCGTTATCATTCTTCGTAAGCTCATATTTCTTGCCGTTCAGTTCGAATGCACCAGTTCCAATACGGTTTGCCACACGTCCGACAGTCGCTCCTACAGAATCTCCACCATTTTCATAATCCTCAAGTGTCTCGTAGCCCAATACGACATCCTGAGACTTTCCATTCTTATCCGGTACGTAAAGCTTCAGTAAAGCAGCTCCAAAATCAGATACAACTGCTTTCATTCCTTTGCTGTTTTTCAATATATAACAGCTTGCTGTTTCCCCGTTTCTCGTTGTTCCAAATTCTTTTTTCATATCCAGGCATCTCCCTTTTACTTTATTTTTTTTAATATTACTTGTGTATTTATTATGTGCATTTATATACCAAGCAGACTACCTAAATCTTATTATACTCTATATATTCATCTCTGAAAACCATGATATGAAGAATTTTCAGGATATTTTTTCTGATATTATTCATTTAAACTCTCTCTTTGCCAGACACATATAATACAAAAAGGCGCCGTTTTCACGACGCCCGAATCTTTTTTATTCGTCTACACTGTAGTTTGGTGCTTCTTTTGTAATATGAATATCATGAGGATGACTTTCTTTTAATGAAGCCGAAGAAATCTTCACGAATTTTCCTGTCTGTTTCAAATCCTCAATTGTTGGTGCTCCGCAATATCCCATACCTGAACGAAGACCACCCATTAACTGGAATACAGTATCTTCCACGCTTCCTTTGTAAGCAACACGTCCTTCGACACCTTCCGGAACCAGTTTTTTCGCATCTGTCTGGAAGTAACGATCTTTACTTCCGTTCTCCATTGCTGAGATAGATCCCATACCACGGTATACTTTATATTTTCTACCCTGGAATAATTCGAATGTTCCAGGACTCTCATCACATCCTGCAAAGATACTTCCCATCATACATACATTCGCTCCGGCTGCGATTGCTTTTGTCATATCTCCGGAGTACTTTATTCCTCCATCCGCAATGATCGGAATTCCATATTTGTCTGCCGCTTCATAGCAGTCCATAACTGCTGTGATCTGAGGAACACCAATACCTGCAATGATACGTGTTGTACAGATCGATCCAGGTCCGATTCCAACTTTTACCGCATCAACACCGGCTTTGATCAGATCTTCTGTTGCAGCTCCGGTAGCAACGTTACCTGCAATTACCTGCAGATCCGGGAATTTGCTCTTAATCATATCAACTGTATGAATAACATTTGCTGAATGTCCGTGTGCTGAATCCAAAACAACCACATCAACCTTTGCATCTACCAGAGCCTTTGCTCTCTCAAGACAGTTTGCTGTAATTCCGATTGCAGCTCCGCAAAGCAGACGTCCCTGCGCATCTTTTGCAGATAATGGATATTTAATCTGTTTTTCAATATCCTTAATTGTGATCAAACCTTTCAGGTTGAAGTCTTTATCTACGATCGGAAGTTTTTCCTTTCTGGCTTTTGCAAGAATCTTCTTTGCTTCTTCCAGAGTAATTCCTTCCGGTGCTGTGATCAACCCTTCCGAAGTCATTGACTCTCTGATTTTCTTTGAAAAGTCTTCTTCAAATTTCAAATCACGGTTTGTGATAATACCAACTAATTTTTTTCCCTCTGTGATCGGCACACCTGAGATTCTGAACTTTGCCATCAGATTGTTGGCATCTTCCAGTGTATTATCCGGTGATAAATAAAATGGATCTGTAATAACACCGTTTTCTGAACGTTTTACCTTATCCACTTCCTCAGCCTGCTGTTCAATAGACATATTTTTATGGATAATTCCGATCCCCCCCTGTCTGGCCATTGCAATTGCCATACGGTGCTCGGTAACAGTATCCATTCCGGCACTCATCATCGGAATATTTAACTTAATTTTCTTAGTCAGGTAAGTAGATAAATCCACCTGGTTCGGAATTACTTCTGAGTACGATGGAACTAAAAGCACATCATCAAATGTAATACCTTCTCCAATTATCTTTCCCATGATTTCTTCCTCTCTTTCTTTTGCATATTCATATTTAACAGCTATCTTAGCGAATCATACCCATATTTGTCAACAGCTTTTAACATGTTTTTATTTTAATACAATCTTTTTTACATTTTACGTATTATTTTCTGATTACTTTTCTTGGTGCTTTTACAAAGAATCCTTCTATGATCGTCTCATTTGGCTCAAACAAAACTTTACACAGTTCTCCTTTGTTCGAAGCAATCAATGCATAGATTTCTGCATGATTTTTTCCTGATGTATAATCATATGTCCTGACCTTCTTATACTGCATTAATTCTACAGCTCCTACCGGTGCAAGAAGTTCCATCTGATCTGCATCTACAGAAAACATTCTTTTTCTTCTGGATTTGTTCATGATCTTGTCTATATCAAGATCTCCATTCACAAATACATACTCATACTCCACATTCATATTGCTGAATACCAGCACATCAACCACGATCATTACAACTGGAAAAATAATCCCCACCGGTATTGCAAAAACCAAAAGCACTGACAAAACCGTCAATACGATCAGCCCCGCTTTCTTAAGTGTATCCTTTGAGTCCGCCTGTTTTTTTATCAGCTGCTCTGTGTAAAAATCATCCATTTTTTCTTTCCTCCAAGTCTGCTTTAAGCTATGTCTATTGTAGCACACCTGAAGCAAAAAAGAAAACTCCTCTGACGAGGAGTTCTCAAAAATTTAATATTCTGTTACATCATACCCATACCCGGATTTCCTGCCGGTACAGCCGGTGCATCTTCTTTGATATCTGCTACAACAGATTCTGTTGTGAGAAGTGTAGAAGCAACAGATGTTGCGTTCTGCAGTGCACTTCTTGTAACCTTAGCAGGATCCAGAATTCCGTTTTCCACCATATCTACGTACTGTTCTGTCAGAGCATCAAATCCGGTTCCTACTTCTGATTCTCTTACCTTGTTAATGATAACAGCACCTTCCAGTCCTGCATTGGCTGAGATATGGAACAGTGGTGCTTCCAAAGCTTTCAGGACAACCTTTGCACCTGTTTTCTCGTCACCTTCCAGTCCGTCAATCGCTTCAGCAACTGCTTTGGACGCATGAATGTATGCAGATCCACCACCGGAAATGATACCTTCCTCTACTGCTGCTCTTGTGGCGTTCAAGGCATCTTCCATACGAAGTTTTGCTTCTTTCATCTCTGTCTCCGTTGCTGCTCCGACACGGATAACAGCTACGCCGCCTGCAAGTTTTGCAAGTCTTTCCTGAAGTTTTTCTCTGTCAAAGTCAGATGTTGTCTCTTCGATCTGTGCCTTGATCTGAGCAACGCGGTCTGCGATTGCATTCTTATCTCCCATACCATCAACAATTACTGTATTTTCTTTCTGTACCTTTACAGATTTTGCACGTCCAAGCTGATCCATGGTTGTATCTTTCACTTCCATACCGAGTTCCTCAGAAATAACCTGACCACCTGTCAGTGTAGCAATGTCTTTTAACATTTCTTTTCTTCTGTCACCGTATCCAGGTGCTTTTACAGCTACAACATTGAATGTTCCACGCAGTTTATTAACGATCAGAGTTGTAAGTGCCTCTCCCTCAATATCTTCTGCGATAATAAGAAGTCTTGCTCCAGCCTGAACAATCTGCTCCAGAAGCGGAAGGATTTCCTGAATATTAGAAATCTTCTTATCTGTGATCAGAATATATGGATCATCCAGATTTGCTTCCATCTTATCCATATCTGTAGCCATATATGCAGATACATATCCACGGTCAAACTGCATACCTTCTACAAGATCCAGCTCCGTCTTCATAGTCTTAGACTCTTCGATCGTAATAACTCCGTCATTAGATACTTTCTCCATAGCATCTGCCACCATCTGTCCGACTTCAGCATCACCTGCAGAAATTGCTGCCACTTTTGCAATCTGATCTTTGTCTTTTACTTTGCTTGACATCTTCGCAATGGCTTCTACTGCCACATCTGTTGCTTTCTTCATTCCTTTACGGAGAATGATCGGATTCGCTCCTGCTTCCAGGTTCTTCATACCTTCATGAACCATTGCCTGTGCAAGTACAGTTGCTGTTGTAGTACCGTCTCCTGCTACATCATTTGTCTTAGAAGCAACTTCTTTGATCAGTTGTGCTCCCATATTTTCAAATCTGTCTTCCAGTTCAATCTCTTTTGCGATTGTTACACCATCATTTGTGATCAGTGGTGCTCCGAAAGATTTATCCAGAACGACATTGCGTCCTTTTGGTCCGATTGTTACTCTTACTGTATCAGCGAGCTGATTAACACCAGCTTCCAGCGCTCTTCTTGCTTCTGCACCATATTTAATTTCTTTTGCCATTGGTATCTACCTCCTGAAATATATGAATTAATTGTACAATTACTCGCAGATGGCCAGAATATCATCCTGTTTTACAATGATATATTCCTCGTCATCAATCTCAACATTCGTTCCTGCATATTTGGAATAAATTACCTGCTGTCCTGTTGTAACATGCATCTCAACTTCTTTACCATTCACCATTCCACCTGGTCCTACAGCAATAATCTCTGCCTGCTGCGGTTTTTCCTTAGACTGTCCAGGAATCACGATTCCCGACTTTGTAGTCTCCTCTGCTACACACTGTTTTAATACAACTCTGTCACCTAATGGTACTAACTTCATATCTATTCCTCCTTAATTATTTCTGCATTATTAGCACTCAACAAAAGAGAGTGCTGAAAGATTCTAGATATAAAATAGCACTCTCCTTTTGGTTTGTCAACACACTTTCTATTTAGTTTAGAACTTTTTTATAAAATCCATTTTGAATTTTAAATTTCATAACCCTGCCTGCCTTGTTCCAGTAACGTTCTTTTAATATTCCTTTGCAGACCACAGGATCTTTCGGATCCTCTATGCTGCACTCATAGATTCCATCCAAAGAATAAAAGGTGAGTTCCGCCTCTTCCGATACCAGATACAACGTCTCCTCCTCTTCATCATATGCTATGATCTTGCATAAATATTCCGTTTCATCAAAAAAACTGTCTTCCAGAATTACGCGGTCCATTCTGAGTTTTGCCGTACATCCTCCATATTTCACTATCCGCATCCTCCTTTATACTGTGAAAAGGGTATCAGTTGCCCGATACCCTTTGTAGTTCTTATTATTTTGTACGTTCTGCTTTAATGCGGTCAAGTTCCGTAAATACATAATCATTGATTACTTTAATATACGTTCCTTTCATGCCGGAAGAACGGGATTCGATCACACCCGCACTTTCGAATTTTCTCAGAGCATTGACAATTACCGATCTGGTAATTCCGACACGGTCTGCAATCTTACTTGCGACCAGAATTCCTTCCGCACCATCCAACTCATCAAATATATGAATGATTGCTTCCAATTCCGAATACGACAATGTACTGATTGCCGATTGTACAATATGCTCTTTTCTGGTTTCTTCTGCACTTTCTTCATTCACAGATCTTAACATCTCAAGACCAACAACCGTTGTTCCGTATTCACTCAAAATGATGTCATCAATCTCATACACTTTATCTTTTTTATAGATAAACAGTGTCCCGAGTCTTTCCCCTGCAATGTCAATCGGCGTAATAATCGCCTGATAACCTTTGACAGCTTCTTCGGAAAATCCCAATGTCTGAAGATTTACATTTTCTTTTGTTGATAAGATACTAAGCAGCCGCTCATTCAGCATATCATCTACATGTTTTCCGATTTCTCTCTCGATCAATTCGGTAATGTAAGGCACACCTTCGCATTTGCTTCCGCCAAGCACTTTTCCTTTTTTACTGATCACTAATACGTTCGAATTTAAAATTTCTGTAAGGACTTCGCAGATATCATTGAAGACAACTTTACTCGAACTATTGTTATGCAGTAATTTGTTGATTTTTCTGGTTTTATCCAACAATTGTACGCCCATTTACATTCCTCCATCCTTATGAATGTATATTATCATACAATTCTGAAATATTCAACGAATATCATTAATTATCCTTATTATTTTCAATATTTTCTACATATCCGCACTGTTCATCGCTGCAAACCAGTTTATTTCCTTTTTCCAGCATGTATTTACCACATCTAGGACATTTTTTTGTCGATGGCTTCTGCCATGACATAAATTCACATTCCGGGTTATCCTCGCAGCCGTAATATCGTCTTCCCTTTTTCGTCTTCCGGATTACCACATCTTTACCACAGACAGGGCATGGTACACCTATCTTTTCCAGATATGGTTTCGTGTTACGGCAGTCAGGGAATCCCGGGCATGCAAGGAATTTTCCATGCGGGCCATATTTGACAACCATATTGCGGCCGCACTCCTCACAGATCACATCTGTCACTTCATCTTCAATCTTCACCTGTTCCAGTTCTGTCTCGGCTTTTTCCACTGCTGCCTCCAGATCCGGATAAAAATTCTCGATGATTGTCTTCCATCTGACTTTTCCTTCCGCAACGCCATCCAGAAGGCTCTCCATATTTGCCGTAAAGTTCACATCCACAATACTCGGGAAGGACTGTTTCATAATATTATTCACTACTTCTCCGATTTCCGTCAGATACAGATTCTTATTCTCTTTTGCCACATAGCGTCTTGCAATGATCGTAGAAATTGTCGGCGCATATGTACTTGGACGCCCGATTCCAAGTTCTTCCAGTGTCTTAACCAATGTTGCCTCTGTATAATGTGCCGGTGGTTGTGTAAAATGCTGCTTACTGTTCAGACTTTCTTTCGTAAGGACAGAATCCATATCCAGTCCTTTTAACAGCACATTGTTCTCTTCTTTTGTCTCGCCGGCTTCCGTATATACACTGCGGAACCCTTCAAAAACAATCTTGGATGCAGCGACTGTAAAACGATACTGTCCTGCGGCAATCTTTACAGAAGTCGTCTCGTATCTGGCCGGCTGCATTCTGCTGGCAATAAAACGTTTCCATACAAGCTGGTACAGACGGAACTGGTCACGGCTTAAGAATTCTTTCACTGCTGCCGGTGTTCTGGTTACATCTGTCGGACGGATCGCCTCATGTGCATCCTGAATGATCTTCTTGTCTGAAGATTTCTTAACGTCTCCGTCGGCAACATACTCTTCACCGAAGCCTTCCCTGATATATTCTCTTACTGTTGCATCCGCTTCCTCTGAGATACGGGTAGAATCCGTACGCAGGTATGTGATCAATCCCACAGTACCACTGCCTTTGATATCCACACCCTCATATAACTGCTGGGCAATACGCATGGTCTTGGCTGTTGCAAAATTCAATGCCTTGGATGCTTCCTGCTGCAACGTACTGGTTGTAAACGGTACCGGTGCCTTCTTGGTACGTTCTCCTTTTTTTATATCGGCAACAGAATACTCCGCATTTTCTACTTCTTTCATGATCTCGTCCAGTTCTTCCCTGGATGAGATTGTCATCTTATTCTTTTCTGTACCATAGAACTTAGCAGTCAGAAGTTTTCTTTCTCCTTTGACCTTCAGATCCGCATCCAGTGTCCAGTATTCTTCCGGAATAAAAGCATTGATCTCTTCTTCTCTGTCTGCGATAATACGCAATGCAACCGACTGTACACGTCCGGCACTTAATCCTCTCTTAACCTTTGCCCACAGGAGCGGACTGATCTTGTAACCTACAATTCTGTCCAGTACACGGCGTGCCTGCTGCGCATCCACCAGATCCATATCGATTTCTCTTGGATTCTTAAGCGACGCTTTTACTGCATTCTTAGTAATCTCATTAAAACTGATTCGATAAACTTTCTTATCTTCTAATTTCAAAGCTTTACTCAGATGCCAGGATATTGCTTCTCCCTCCCGGTCCGGGTCAGTTGCAAGATATATCTTGTCCGCCTTTTTGACTTCCTTACGAAGCTTCGCAAGAATCTCTCCCTTTCCTCTGATCGTTATATACTTTGGTTCGTAATCATTTTCAATATCGATACCCATCTGGCTTTTGGGCATATCTCTCACATGACCGTTCGATGCGGTCACTACATAATTACTTCCTAAGAACTTCTTAATGGTCTTCACCTTTGCAGGTGACTCCACGATTACCAGATAGCGTGCCATAATTTCCTCCATAATACCGACCGTTCTTACAACAGCCTTATATAATAATTTCTGGATACTTCTTCTGCGTATCCTTTCAATTCCAAAGTAATCAGTCTTTCCATCAATTCTGAAATAGAAAGTTCTGTTTCTTTCATCAGTTCATCGATTCCTTTCGGGAACAAATCGAGACAACTATACACCATACGCTCAGGACTTTCAAGCATTTTTTCATTTTTGTTATTTTTTTGTCCAATTTGCATCCGATTCAGATTCCATTCATCCATCAGTTCTTCCGGTGTGATCAGTATTCCCGCTCCCTGCCGGATCAGTCTGTGACATCCCTGACTCAACGCACTTGTCACCGGTCCCGGAAGTGCATAGACATCCTTCCCCTGATCCAGTGCAAAATCTGCAGTGATCAAAGATCCGCTCTTTTCTTTTGCCTCTATCACCAGTATCCATTCCGCCAGTCCACTGATAATCCGGTTCCGCATCGGAAAATTTCTTGCAAGTGGTTCGGTTCCGGGTGGAAATTCCGATATGATTCCGCCTTTTTTTTGAATGTCCATATATAATCCAATATTTTCTCTTGGATAACACACATCCACTCCACATCCCAGAACAGCAAACGTTGTTCCGTCTCCGTTCAAAGCACCTCTCTGCCCTGCTCCGTCGATTCCTCTCGCCATACCGCTTATCACCTGTACTCCCGCATGCCCAAGACATTTCCCATACTGCAATGCCATTTGTTCTCCATATGAAGTACAATTCCTGGCCCCTACGATTGCTGCGCTTTTCACATTTTCATCCGGCAGCGATCCAAGTACGTACAAGGCGTACGGGGGATCTGTGATCACTTTCATTTTTTCCGGATAATCATCCGAAAAATACGGCACAAATTTTATCTTCTTTTTCACGGATTTTTCCCATTGCATTTCGAGATTAACTGTTTTCTTTGCTTTTTTCAGTCTCTCTATATCCTTCTCATTCAGAAATGTATGTTTCTTCAAATTAGTTTCTTCTATATAATATATTGCTTTTCCATTTCCATATACCTCTCTTAATTTTCTTTTTTTCAGATTCGAAATGCCTTCTATCCCTGCCAGCCAGTATTCATATATCATTCACATCCTCCTAACGTCCCCAGTACTTCTTATCCAGTGACCGGTAAGCAATAGCTTCTTTTAAATGTTTCTCCTTTACCTTCTCACTGTAATCCAGATCTGCAATTGTCCTTGCCACACGCAGGATCTTATGATAGGTCCTTGCCGTAAGCCCGATTCTTTCAAATGCAAGCTCCATCATCTTTCTTTCGCGCTCTCCCAGTTCTACGTAATGTCCGATCTCCTGCGGTCCTAATACTGCATTTGTCCTGATATCTGTTCCTTTATATCTTTCCCTCTGTATATTCCTTGCATCCGTCACTCTGCGGCGTATCGTCTCAGATGTCTCTTCCCCTTCCAGATCTTTCCGTTCTCCGTCCAGATCCCGGTATACAACTTTCGGAGTCTCTATGCAGATATCCATACGATCCAGGAACGGCTGGCTGATCTTGCCAAGGTATTTCTGAATCTGCCCGGGTGTGCAGGAACATTTCTGCACATCCGGATAGTTTCCGCATGGACACGGATTCATTGCTGCCACCAGCATGAATTCCGCCGGAAATGTAAAATTCCCATAATTTCTCGCAATATGAATCTGATGTTCTTCCAATGGCTGTCTTAGTACTTCCAGAACATTTCTTGGAAATTCCGCAAGTTCATCAAGAAACAGCACACCTCCGTGTGCCATACTGATCTCCCCGGGCATCGGTATTCTACCGCCCCCTGTCAGCGCTGTTCTGGTGATTGTATGATGAACATTACGAAACGGGCGCTGTGTGATCAGCGGATATTCCTGATCCACCAGCCCCAATACACTGTAGATCTTCGTAATTTCCAGACTTTCTTCCCATGACAGTTCCGGTAAAATGGTTGCGATCCGCTTTGCGATCATCGTTTTTCCGGATCCCGGTGATCCAGCCATTAACAGATTGTGCCCTCCTGCTACTGCAATTTCTGCTGCACGTTTCACCGCTTTCTGTCCGCAGATATCCGCAAAATCTTCTCTGGTTCTATGTTGTCTGTTTTTTTCATTTTCTTTTTTCTCCCTTTTAGACTTTTCCGAACGCGCAGCTCCGTTCAGATACGCACAGAGTTCCTCCAGATTATCTGCCGGTAGAATCTCGATTCCTTTTACGAGTCTTCCTTCTGTCTCATTCTCTCCGGGCAGGATAAAGCTTTTACATCCTTGTTCTTTCGCCTCTATCACCATCGGCAGAACTCCCGGTACACCTCTTATTTTCCCCTCCAGACTCAATTCCCCTGTTACGATCACCCGTTCCATTGCTTCTTCCGGTATATACCCCATAGCTGCCAGCACCGCCAGAGCAATCGGCAGATCAAACGATGCCCCTTTTTTCCGGACAGTTGCCGGCGCAAGATTGACAATGATCTTCTTTGCCGGAAGTTTCATCCCCGAATTGCGGATTGCTGTTCTCACCCGTTCTGATGCCTCTTTCACTTCCGAAGACAGATATCCCACCATATGGAACATCGGAAGTCCGTTACTTACATCCGCTTCCACACGGATCATCTCTACCCCCAGTCCCTGAACTGAAGCAGATAAAACTGTACAAAATGCCATCTGCACACTCCTTTCCATACCAGACCATGCAGAACCTGTCCTTATATAAGCATCTTTTCTGCCTTATTTGTCCGGCACTCATATAAAATTGTTTTGATATAGTTGATAACTTGACCGATTCGGTCATCTACAGAATCCGCCACTGGCGGTCCAGATTTAGAAAACGAAAAAGAATAGTCTGTACTTGATCACTCATCTTCGTTAAATGTGCAATCATCATAGCCTATTCTTTCCGCCGTGTCAATATTTTTCTAATTTCACTTTCATTTTACTTTTTGATTTTCTATCCATGCGTCCAAGCACGATGCTAAAGATTCCACTTAATATCAGCAAAAAATAAAAGCTGATCCCCCGATTCACCAGTACTGCCGCTGCCACCGGAACAGAAGTAAAGATACCTGCAAACAACTTTACGAATGAGAATTCACTAATTCCCTCAGCTCCCGGGAACGGAAGAAGTGCTGTAGTCATATACAAAATGATCTGATGCAGAAACATACTTCCATAAGAACTGCCGGACTCTCCCATTGCATGATACACTGCCCATGGAACACTGAACCAGCAGATGATCTGGATCAGACTGACTGTTGTCACTTTTAACGCAAGTACCGGATCCCTTTTAAAAAACAATTTACAATCTTCAAAATCACGAACAATCTCGTCCATCTTAGCGCCCAATCTCTTCTTATTCCCAAACGGGAGTTTCATGATCAGGAAACGTATTCCATTTACAATCTTCTTTTTCAGACCTTCGGATAACATTATGACCACCAGTGCTGCTATAAAAATCAGATTCATCAGATACCCGAGAGCCGCCAATGCCAGCATCATCTTATTCAGACGTATCCTTCCCGTCAGTATCCAGAACGTTGCTACATTTTCCATCAGAAATGCTGCAATCTGAAAACTGGTGAGTTCTGTCAGAAGAGCCATCGTTCCATGTGCCACATGGATATTATCCTTATTCATCACATATAACTGTACCGGCTGTCCGCCTGTTGCAGATGGGGTGATCGAACTGAAAAAATAGCCGGTATAAGCATATTTCATACCCTGTCTGAAACTTACCTGATATCCAAATGAATTCAATACGCTCCTCAGATTGATCGCTTCCGCGATATTGAATACCGCCGCCAGTATAAGCCCTGCTGCCAGCCATTGCGGCTTCGCACTTTTCATGGCATTCCACACAGATTCCATATCTGCGCCCTTCAAAATAACGAAACATACCAACAGTGCTAAAACCGGAAATAAAACCATATACTTTTTAATCGATCTCTGACTCACCTGCTGTTCCATATTTTTCTTCTATCCTTCTGAATTCATACCCCTGCGCTTTCAACAATGGGATTGCTTTTTTCAATGCTTCTATCGTTCTTCCCGGTGCTCCGTTCTCCCCTCTGCCGTCATGCAGACAGATAACCGCACCCGGAAAGACTCTTCTTAATATCTTATTGCAGATACTGTCCGGGGTCTCTTTCGCTGACCAGTCCTGTGCCATCACATCCCAGAACACCAGATTCAGATGTAGCTTCCGTATCCAGAACAGACTTGCCAGGTTCAGATGTCCCCACGGTGGTCTGTACCATTTCACTGCAATATCCATCTTCTCCATAATCTTTTTCGATTCTTTCACATCCCGGCCGGTTCTTCCCGGTCCGGAAAGCATCGCACTTTCGTGGCTCAACGAATGTATTCCGACCTGGTATCCGCTCTTTCTCATCCGTTCCACGATCCCGGGATGCTTCCGAGCAGATCCTGCAACCATGAAAAATGCTGCCGGAATCTGTTCCTTCTCCAGAAAATCGAGTAATATATTCGTATATACTGTATCCGGACCATCATCAAATGTCAGGTACAAAACCTTCTCTTCCCGGGATGCCCTCTGTCTGCTTCTGAAAATCCAACGGTATTTCAGTAAATACGTCGGAATCACACTATAACTCAGTGCTGCGGCACAGGCCAGTCCCAGCTTTGCAGTCTTTGGTATATTCATTATGCCGTCATCCTTTCTTCCATGATCCCTACTGCCTCATCCAGTGATACTTCTATCATCTCTTTACAGGCACGCCTTACATTTCCGGTCATTTCTTCCATCATTTTTTCATCACTTAACAGCTTTTCCAGTTCCGGAATATATTCTTCACGTCTGCCCCATATGACTTTGGCAAATCCTTTTTCTGCCGCATACCTTGCATTATTCATCTCCTGCTCCAAAAACGGATGGATGACAAATAGCGGAACCTGACTGTGCAGAATTTCAAACAACGTAATTCCGCCTGCTTTTGTAATCACAAGATCTGCCCCGCGCATATATCTGCTGATATTTTCCGTGTATCCAAGTACTTCCACATCCTCATAACGGTTCACCCATTCCTCATACATCTTATGATTTTTTCCGGTAATGACTACGCTCTCAACGCCTTGCATGCTATGTAATTTTTCAAGCAATTCTTTCAGATCTGGCATCAGCCCAAGTCCGCCTCCCATAATGAGCACCCTGCGTGTTCTGTTTCTTTCCCGTTTCTGACGGCAATCTGCATCCAGGAACTGCTGGCGAACCGGAATTCCTGTCACAAGAATATCTTCCGCCCTGGTTCCCTCCTTCATCAGATGCCTTTTGATCTCCTGTGTCGGAGCAAGATAGATGTCTGTCTGTGGTGCTGTCCACTCCGGATGCATACTGATATCTGTGATGCAGGTCACAAGTGGTGTTTTAAGCCCTGTCTTTTCTTTATAGGATGCAATTGCTTTTACACACATCGGATGTGTACAGACGATCACATCTGGTTGTTCTCCATCCATGATCTTCTTTAACCTTTTATAGAGTGCCTTTCCCCTTGGCTGTATTTCTACCTTCATCCTTCCGGACATTTTGTAGATAAAATTATAAATCCCGTAACAGTGCTCTACCATCATGCGGAATCCACCGAAAATGAATTTACTGATATGTGGATATAACTCTTCCAGAAGATCTTTTTTTTCAATTTCTGCCTGTTCATCTATTTTCCGGAACTGTTCGCAGATCGCATTGGCTGCCATCTCATGTCCCATTCCAAATCTACCACTTAACACCAGTACTTTCATAACTGCCACCCTTTCTCACATACCATTTTGCATGCCTCTTTCTTATGGTGTTAAGTATAGACTTTGATTCTTAAAATAACGGATATAGAATTCTAAAGATTTTTTAAAGACTTTTCTAAGAAGTGAAAAAATTTCTTAATTTTTCAATCGCACTCTTCTCAATTCTTGATACATACGATCTGGAAATGCCGAGCATTGCTGCAATTTCCCGCTGTGTATATTCCTCTTCATTATACAGGCCATACCGCAGCTTCAGTACCATTCGTTCTCTCTGAGACAATACCGATTCCACCTGCTGATACAGACGGATCACATCTTCCTTACGTTCCAGTCTTCGGTAGACATCTTCTTCATTCATCTCAATCACATCAAATAATTGTATCTCATTGCCTTCCCGGTCCGTTCCGATCGGTTCATACAAAGATACTTCTTTTGAACTTTTTTTCTTACCTCTCAAGTACATCAATACTTCATTTTCGATGCACCTTGCTGCATACGATGCAAGCCTTGCGCTCTTATCCGGATCAAACGTTACAACAGCCTTCATAAGCCCGATGGTTCCGATCGACAGAAGGTCTTCCATCTCTTCCGGAGGCGGCTGGTACTTTTTCACGATATGTGCAACCAGACGCAGATTCCGTTCTATTAGAATGTGCTTTGCTTCCAGATCACCCTCTGTATATTTCTGCATATAGTACTTTTCTTCCGCTGCTGTCAATGGTTGGGGAAATGACTTCAAGACAAAGCACCTCTTAGGCAGATTTATTATATTCTATGCAAAAAGCAGTGATTCTGTGCTTTTCCATTTTTGCACTGAATCACTGCTTTCTCTGTTACTTGTCTGCCCTATTCCGTTACACCTTCCTGGCGTCTTAAAATATCATATACGGAAGCTTCTCCGCTTAATGCCACATACAGCACCTGCTTTGGATGCGGCGCACTCTCCTGCTCCTGCCCATCCTCATCTATGATCTTTTCCACCGTTACTTCTACGTTCTGTCCGTCCGGTTTCATAATCTCGACAGTCTCACCTACAGAGAACTTATTTCTCTGTTCGATGCGGTACATGCCATCTTTAATCCCGCCGATAATCCCAAGATAAGTGTACTCTTTGATATACGTGTTACTATCGTAGATCTGGCTCTCGTCACCCGGTTTTCCAAAATAAAATCCTGTCGTAAACTGACGATACGTACAGTTCGAAATCTGATCCCTGTACCAAGGCATATTTGCCTCATATTTCTTCGGATCCTCCAGATAATCATCGATTGCCTTGCGGTAAGTTCTTGCAACCGTCGCCACATACAGAGCCGTCTTCATACGTCCCTCAATCTTAAAACTATCAATTCCCGCATCGATCATTTCCGGAATGTGTTCAATCATACACAGATCCTTGGAGTTGAAAATGTATGTTCCTCTTTCATTCTCATACACCGGCATATATTCGCCCGGTCTTGTCTCTTCTACCACGGAATATTTCCAACGGCACGGATGTGTACAGGCACCCTGATTGGCATCTCTTCCCGTAAAGAAATTGCTCAGCAGGCATCTTCCGGAATAAGAAATACACATTGCCCCATGGATAAAACTTTCAATCTCCATCTCTGCCGGGATATGCGCACGGATCTCCCTGATTTCTTTTAATGAAAGTTCTCTGGCTGTTACCACACGCTTTGCTCCCAGGTTCCACCAGAAGTTGAATGTTCCATAGTTCGTGTTATTTGCCTGTGTGCTGACATGTCTTTCTATCTCCGGACAGATTTCTTTTGCAAGCATGAAGATTGCCGGATCTGCAATGATCAGCGCATCCGGTCCGATCTCTTTTAGTTCTTTTAAATACTCTGCCGCACCTTCCAGGTCATCATTATGCGCAAGAATATTTACAGTGACATGGACTCTTGCTCCATGCTCATGCGCAAACTGCACGCCTTCTTTCATGTCTTCCATAGAGAAGTTCTTTGCCTTTGCACGAAGTCCAAATGCCTCTCCTCCGATATATACTGCATCTGCACCAAACATAACCGCAGTCTTCAACACTTCCAGACTGCTTGCAGGAATCAGTAATTCTGGATGTCTGTTTCTCATCTTATCGATTCTCCTTCTCCTCTTTTTTCTTCTTGATACTGAGTGCCACACCATCACCCAACGGGATGATCGATGTCTCCAGCACATTGCTGTGCTTTAATTCATAGAGGTAATCCCGCATACGGCTGTGGATGGTACGGTTCCGCCTCTCTACCGCAAATCTGGATTCTATGATATCCCCATCCTGTAATACGTTGTCTGACATCAGGATACCTCCATCCGAAAGCATTCTTACTGCCTCCGGCATATAGTGGATATACTGTCCCTTGGCCGCATCCATAAAGATAAAATCATATGGACCTTCCAGGGTCTTCATCACTTCCAGGGCATCCCCTTCGATCAGCGTGATCTGTTCTTCTTTCCCCGCACGCTTAAAGTTGTTTCGCGCAATCGGGATTCTTTTTTCATAGTTTTCTATTGTTGTGATACGGCTTCCTTCCGGAAGATATTCACTCATTAAGATTGCCGAAAATCCGACTGCTGTGCCCACCTCCAGCACTCTGGCCGGGCGGTTCATTAACATCATTACCTTTAAGAAGCTCTGGGTTTCTTTGCGGATGATCGGTACGAAACTTTCCAATGCTTCCTGTTCGATTGCCTCTATTACAGGATTCTCCGGACGTTCCAACGACCGGATGTATGTAACCATACGTTCATCTACGATCATAGTATCTCTACCTCTGTTCTAACTGTTGTACCTGTTCTTTCCTGCAGTTTCTCTTAGGATTCTACAAGGAAACGAGCCGTACATTGTACAAAACCAGCCTCACACACTGTGTCGGAAGGCGCCGGTTTCGTACTATGTGGCGGCTCATTTTTTTCTTTTTTTATACGTCCATAATGATCGGAAGGATCATTGGTCTTCTCTTGGTACGTTTCCAAATGAAATCGTTCATCGTATCACGAATCACAAGCTTGATCTTACTCCAGTCTGCGTTGCGCTGATGTGTCAGACAATCCTCCACTGCATCTGTAAGAACTTTCCTTGCCTCTTCCATCAGGCTTTCGGACTCTCTTACATAGACGAATCCACGCGATACAATATCCGGACCTGCAAGAAGCTGATTGCTTCCTTTTTCCAGTGTCAGTACAACGATCATAATACCGTCTTCCGCCAGATGCTGTCTGTCACGAAGTACAATATTTCCAACATCTCCTACACCAAGTCCGTCTACCAGAATCTCTCCTGTGTGTACATTGTCTACTACTTTTGCTTCCTTCTCACTGACTTCCAGAACATTACCAGATTTCAGGATGAAAATATTATCTTTTGGAATGCCAAGCATTCTGGCAATTCCCGCATTTGCTTTGAGATGACGGTATTCTCCGTGAACCGGGATCGCATATTTCGGTTTTACCAGAGAATAGATCAGTTTCAATTCTTCCTGACATGCATGACCGGATACATGTGCATCCTGGAAGATGACATTCGCTCCCTTAGCTGTCAGTTCATTGATTACCTTGGATACAGACTTTTCATTTCCAGGGATCGGATTCGAACTGAAGATGATCGTATCACCAGGCATGATCGTTACTTTCTTATGCACATCTGCTGCCATACGCGACAGAGCTGCCATAGATTCTCCCTGGCTTCCGGTTGTGATCAGAACGGTCTTCTCCGGCGGATAATTCTTAAGCTGGTCGATCTCGATCAATGTCTTATCCGGAACATTGAGATATCCCAGTTCCTGTGCAACCTGGATGATATTCACCATGCTTCGTCCCTCTACGACCACCTTACGGTCATATTTACATGCCGTATTGATGATCTGCTGCACACGGTCTACATTTGACGCAAATGTTGCAATGATAATTCTAGTATCTTTATGCTCTGCAAAAACATGATCAAATGTGATACCTACCGTACGCTCTGACTGTGTAAATCCTGGTCTCTCGGCGTTGGTACTATCTGACATCAGTGCCAGTACGCCTTTCTTGCCGATCTCTGCAAATCTCTGCAGATCGATCGCATCACCATATACCGGTGTATAATCTACTTTAAAGTCTCCTGTATGCACAACAATACCGGCCGGTGAATAGATTGCCAGTGCTGCCGCATCCTGAATACTGTGGTTTGTCTTAATAAATTCGATACGGAACTGTCCCAGATTGATCGACTGTCCGTGTCTGACAACTTTTCTTCTTGTACTGCGGAGCAGATTGTGTTCCGTCAGCTTTTTCTCAATGATTCCCATCGTAAGCTTTGTCGCATAGATAGGAAGATTCAGTTCTCTTAATACATAAGGAAGTGCACCGATATGGTCCTCATGTCCATGGGTGATTACAAATCCTTTTACTTTCTGAATGTTATCTTTCAGGTAGGTGACATCCGGAATGACCAGGTCGATTCCGAGCATATCCTCCTCCGGGAAAGATAATCCACAGTCTACAACAATAATACTGTCTTCATACTCAAAAGCTGTGATGTTCATTCCGATCTTTTCCAGACCTCCGAGTGGAATGATACGCATTTTTCCATTGTTTTCTCTTTTCAAAATTACACCTCCACGTGTTTACCGCACTACTTTTTTCTGCCTCTTTTTTGGCACTCCCTGCACTGTCCATAGAACTTTAATTCGTGGTCTAACACATGAAATCCCGTGGTATCTTCGATCTTATCTTCCAGATCTTCCAACAGATCATCCTTAAACGGAAGAATCTTACCACATGTTCTGCATATCAGATGGTGATGATGATGTCTTTCTTCTCCATCAAAGAATTCTCCGATTTCATAACGTGCACATCCATCGTCAAGACTGATACGATCCACCAATTGCATTTCCAGTAACAACTGCACTGTCCGGTATATAGTTGCCAGCCCAATCTCCGGATAATCTTCTCTTACTAATTCATAAATATCTTCTGCAGTCAGATGCTTATCGCGGTGATCTGCAAGGACCTCCAGTACCAGTATACGCTGGTTGGTAACTTTCAACCCCTTCTCTCTCAGCATTTCTTTAAACTTCTCTTTACTGATAGACATTCCAAACTACCTTTCAATCTCTACATCTTCAAGTAGTTCTTCAAATACTTTCAGAACAGCAGAAAGCTCTACATCATCCTCTACGATCTCGTATACGCTCTCTGACTGGCTCTCTCCTGATGTGTCTTTCAGAATCAGACATTCTGCATCATCTTCTTCCGAATCCGTCACCAGAATATATGACACACCACCAACTTTCGTCTGTTCAAGTACATAAAAATCTACTTCTTCATTCATCTCTTCGGACATGAATTTAATCTTTTCCATCTGCAATCTACCTCTTAATCCAGTGGCGTGTGTGCAAGTGAATCCAGATATCCCTGCAATATAAAAACAGCCGCAATCTTATCAATATATTTCTTACGGTCTTCACGCCTTACCTTATTCTCTATTAAAGTCCGTTCAGCTTCTACCGTGGTCAGACGCTCGTCCCACATCACGACCTCCAGGCCGGTCCGTCTTTTTAACATCTCACCAAATGCCATTGATTTTTCCGCACGATCTCCAATATCATTGTTCATATGCTTCGGAAGTCCGAGGACAATCTTCGTAACCTGATACTCTTCGATCAGTGCTTCGATACGCGCACAGGTCTTTCTGAGCTTGTTCTCGTCCTTTCTGCATATAGTCTCCACTCCCTGAGCAGTAATTCCCAACGGATCACTGACAGCAACACCTACCGTCTTGGATCCATAGTCCAGTCCCATAATTCTCATAGTCATTATTTCCACTCATTATGCTCAATATACGTCTTGAGCATCTCTTCTACCAGTTCATCTCTTTCCATCTTCATGATCAGACTTCTGGCTCCGTTATGGCTTGTGATATAAGTCGGATCGCCGGACATAATGTATCCTACGATCTGATTCACCGGATTATATCCCTTTTCACTCAATGCCTTGTATACGATTTCCAGAATATCTTTTGCACTGATCTGCGGTCCACTTTCCACTTGGAAAAACTGGGTATTTGTCATATTTTTCATGTAATCACGTCCTCCAAAAATATTTCAATTTTATTCTACATGATTAAATCTTAAATTTCAATGCAATATTTGTAATTGGTTTTCAATTTCTACATTTACAAGCTGATTAATAAGATTATTCGGATTTTTTACACCAATTTTCACATATTCCTTTGTGTGGCCAATCTGTAATTCTTCTCCGTTGCGTATAATTTTCTCTTCGATCAGAACTTCCTGCGTGGTTCCGATCAGTCTTTCTTCGTATGCGGCCTGTTTTCTATGGCTCAGTTCTATAAGTTCCGCACTTCTTACAGCCTTGATCTGATCCGGGACCTGGTCTTTCATTGCTGCGGCCTTCGTTCCTTCTCTTCTGGAATATTTGAAAATGTGTGTCTCGTAGAAATCCACTTTATCAACAAATGCTTTTGACTCGGCAAATTCTTCTTCCGTTTCTCCCGGGAATCCAACGATCACATCTGTTGTAAGTGCCGGGTTACGGAAATACTTACGGAGCAGCCGGCATTTTTCGTAATACTCTTCTGCAGTGTATCTGCGGTTCATACGCTTCAGTGTTGCATTACATCCGCTCTGCAGTGACAGATGGAAATGCGGACACATCTTCGGAAGCTGCGCGATCGTCTGTACAAATTCCTTCGTGATGATTCTTGGTTCCAGTGATCCGAGGCGGATTCTTTCAATTCCATCTACTTCGTGAATCGCAAGGATCAGGGATAACAGATTGTCATCGCAGTCGATTCCATAAGAACTCAGGTGGATTCCCGTCAGCACCACTTCTTTGTATCCGTTGGCCGCCAATGTCTTTACTTCTTCAAGTACGCTGTCACGGCTTCTGCTTCTTACTCTTCCTCTTGCAAATGGAATAATACAGTAAGAACAGAACTGGTTACATCCATCCTGTACCTTGATATACGCTCTCGTATGCTCTGCTGCCGTGCTTAAATGCAGATCTTCATACGCTTTTTCGTGATTGATATCCAGAATCTCCTGATAGGTCTCTGCCGCTTTTTCCTGTTTTGCCGGTGTTCCAGCCTGAGCATCCGGATTTTTCTCTTTCTCATAATTTTCCAGGATCTCGACAATATTCTGCTTCTTGTTATTTCCGATGACAATATCGATTCCATCCGGGATGTCATCTTTTCTGGCCTGCACGTAACAGCCACAGGCAACGACAATCGAATCCGGATTCATCTTTCTTGCCCTGTGCAGCATCTGTCTGGATTTCCGGTCTGCCATATTTGTCACCGTACAGGTATTGATGATATACACATCTGCACCTTCCTGAAACGGCACGATCTCATATCCGTGCTTTTCCAGCAGTTCCTGCATGGCTTCCGTCTCATACGCATTCACTTTGCACCCGAGATTATGCAATGCTACTTTCTTCATGTATCTGTTCCTTTCTTTTTTACACATTGTTGTAACTTCTAACGAAAATCTTCTGAATTCTTTGGCAATTTGTTTCTTGACTTTTCTTCGTCTGACTCTTAATATATCTATAGAACAAGAAATGAATCAAGGAGGGTATTCCAATGAAAACAGTAAAAATTTCTTTAAATTCAATTGACAAAGTAAAATCATTTGTAAATGACATCACAAAATTTGATTATGATTTTGATCTTGTATCCGGAAGATATGTCATCGATGCAAAATCAATCATGGGAATCTTTAGCTTAGATCTTTCTAAACCGATCGATCTGAACATCCACGCTGATGATAATGTAGATGAGATCATGACTATGTTAAAACCATATCTTTGTGACTAATCAGTAATCAAAAAGTAAATGATCTACTTAGAGAAAGGGCTGACCTGTTTAAGGGTTCAGCCCTCTTTTTTTATTTTACTTCAATGACCTCAACAGTCTCGATCGCCTGCTTCATCAGCTCATCAATCTTTTCATTCAGGTTCTCTTCCGAACGCCGGATCACATCAATATTCGGCTTTGTTACCGGATGTTTTGCCACGAAGATCGTACAGCAGTCTTCGAATGGCTGGATGGATGTCTCGTAAGTATCGATCTTCTCTGATACATCCACGATCTCCTGCTTGTCAAATCCGATCAGCGGACGATAAACCGGCATCGTACATACATCATTGGTTGCCGCAAGGCTCTGCATGGTCTGACTTGCCACCTGCCCGATACTCTCGCCTGTGATCATACCTAAGCATCCATCTTCTTTTGCAAAATGCTCTGCAATACGCATCATATATCTTCTCATAATGATCGTCAGTTCATCGTGCGGGCACTGGTCATAGATATAAAGCTGGATGTCAGTAAAGTTAACTACGTGAAGCTTAATCGGTCCGGAATATTTTGCTACCTTCTTCGCAAGATCCACAACTTTCTGTTTTGCACGCTCACTTGTATACGGCGGTGCGTGGAAATAGGTTGCTTCAAGACTCACACCACGTTTTGATACCATATATCCCGCAACCGGGCTGTCAATACCACCGGATAACAGCAGCATCGCCGAACCATTCGTTCCAACCGGCATTCCGCCTGCTCCCGGGATGATCTGTGAATATACGTAAATCTCATTTCTTACTTCTACATTGACCATGACATCCGGATGATGCACATCAACCTTGATTCCGCTCTCCGGAAATGCATACAAAATAGCCTCTCCAAGGTCACGGCTGATCTCCATAGAATTCAATGGGTACGACTTCTTTGCACGTCTGGATTCTACTTTGAATGTGAAGTTCTTATCCGGATACATCTCATCCATATATGCCACAACGTCTTTCTTCAGTTCCTCAAATCCTTTATCCTCCATACGAACAACCGGACAGATTCCGACCAGACCAAATACCTTTTTCAGATGTTCTACCGTCTCATCATAATCGTAATCTCTTTCACAGTCCACATAGATTCTCGCCTGTGACTTATGCACATCAAACTGTCCGTCCACATCCTTTAATGCATAGCGCACCTGGCGTACCAGTGCATCCTCGAACAGATGACGGTTCTTTCCCTTAATTCCAATCTCTCCATATTTTAATAAAAATGTATGAAATCTCATCTTCTGATTCCTTTCCTGATTTCTTTCTCTTTTATCGTGATCTACTTAATGTCTGGTATATCTTCTAAGCATCGGTACTATATTATATAGTGCATCGAGCGTATAGTCAATCTCTTCCATCGTAGTAAATTCTGACATACTGAACCTGAGGGTCGCATCCAGGAACTCCTGCCTTGCGCCGATTCCCTTTAACACACCACTGATCTGTGGATGATTGGATGCACATGCCGAACCGGATGATACATAGATTCCCTTATCTTCCAGCGCATGCAGTAATACTTCACTCCGGATACCTGCGATTCCTACACTGATAATATGTGGTGCCGATGTCTCATCATATAATCCGTGGATCGTCGTATTCTCAATCTTTTCCACGCCTTCGATGAAATGCTGCTTTAGCATCCTCATCTTCTCTACCTTCTTATCCAGATTGTCGTAAATCGTCTTTGCTGCCAGGGAAAGTCCTGCGATTCCCGGTACATTTTCTGTTCCGGAACGCATATCATGCTGCTGGCCGCCTCCATAAACGATCGGACGGATCTTTACATTTTCACCGATGTATAAAGCACCCACACCCTTCGGTCCGTGGATCTTATGACCACTGACGGAACACATATCTACCTTAAGTTTCTTCGGGTAAATCTTATATTTTCCAAATCCCTGTACCGCATCGACATGGAATAAAATATCTTTATTATATGCCTTTACGATACTTGCCGCTTCCTGGATCGGCTGGACAGAACCCACCTCATTATTCACATACATGATCGATACCAGAATCGTATCTTCACACAGTGCTTCCTGCAGTGCATCCAGACGGATCCTTCCATACTGATCTACCGGAAGATAGGTTACACGGAATCCTTCTTCCTCTTCCAGGAAACGCATGGTATTAATGATCGCCGGATGTTCAATAGATGACGTGATCAGGTGGTTGCCTGCACGCTTGTTCGCCCTTGCTGCACCGATCAATGCCATATTGTCACTCTCGGTACCGCCGGAAGTAAAATACACTTCCTTTTCCTGTACTTTCCATAGTCTTGCAAATGTCTCTTTTGCTTCTTTTATATATTTTTCTGCTTCCACACCCTTGTTATGCATGGAAGACGGATTGCCATAGTCTTCACACATAACCTTCTGCACCAGTTCCCCGACGCTTCGATATGCCATAGTGGTCGCCGAATTATCCAGATATACTTCCTTCATTTCTTCACTTCCTGTACTCTTCATTCTTAGTATTAGATTATGTCTCTACCCTTCCAGATGGAACATCAGAACCGAAAGCATTGTAAGTCCGGCCGTCTCTGTACGGAGGATTCTCTTTCCAAGTGTCAGCGGCTCTGCCCCGGCTTTCACAGCCTGTTCTACTTCTTCTTTCTCAAAGCCGCCTTCCGGTCCGATAAAGATGCCGACCGACTGCCCCGGCCGGATCTCTGCAATGATCTGCTTCGTCTCTTCCATGCCTTCTGCCAGTTCATACGGGATCAGGACAACATCCAGTTTCTCTGCATACTTCAGGGCCTGTGCATAGGTACACACTTCTCCCACTGCCGGGATAATGCCTCTTCCTGCCTGCTTTGCCGCACTGACTGCGATCTGCTGCCAGCGTTCGACCTTCTTTTTTGCTTTCTTTGCATCCAGCTTTACTACTGCACGCTTCGTTGCCACCGGAATCACCTGGTATACACCCAGTTCCACCGCTTTCTGCACGATCAGTTCCATCTTGTCCTGTTTTGGGAGTCCCTGGAACAGATAGATTTTTGACGGAAGTTCGCTCTCATCCTTCTTTTTCTCCAGAATCTTAAGTACCGCCATGTCTTCTTCATAAGATTCCACCACACACAAATAGAGCCACCCGTCACCGTCCCCAATGGTCAGTTCCTCGCCGTTCTTCATACGGAGCACATTCTTCATATGATTGACGTCACTGCCTTCTACATAGATTTTTTCTTCCCTCACCTGTTCCGGTGATACAAAAAAATGCTGCATATCAGATCCTCTAATTCTTTCTTGCTGTTACAGATACCCACTCACCCTGGTGATTGACTTCCAGGACTTCCAGACCTGCCTCCTTCACAGCTTCTACTACCACATCTTCTTTGTCTTCGATGATTCCACTCGTGATATAGATACCGCCCTTTTTCATCTGATGAATGATCACAGGTGTCAGCGGCACCAGTACATCTGCCAGGATATTTGCTGCTACAATATCATATTTTTCATATCCCACCTTGTCCTGTACTGCTTTATCATCAATGATGTTACCGATCATGACTTCATACTGATCTCTGCTAATTCCGTTATTGTCCATATTCTCATATGTTGCATCAATCGCACACGGATCCAGATCCGTTCCTACGGAATGCTTTGCGCCGAACTTCAATGCCAGCATTCCAAGGATTCCGCTTCCACATCCTACATCTAAGATTTCTGTATCCTCTGTCACATATTTCTTAAGCTGACGGATGCAGAGCTGTGTTGTCTCATGCATGCCGGTTCCGAATGCTGTACCCGGATCGATATGGATCACCATCTTGTCACTGTCCTTCGCCTCGACATTTTCCCATGAAGGAATGACAAGAATGTCATCAATATAGAACTGATGGAAATACTGTTTCCAGTTATTCACCCAGTCTACATCCTCTGTCTGTGATTCTTCAATCGTACATTCCCCTACATTCAGGTAACTTCTCATCTCTTCCAATTCCTGTCTGACTTTCAGTAACAGTTCCTGTTTGTCTACATCTTCGTCCAGATAGAATGTCAGATATGCACATCCATCATCTTCCGGTATATCCGGCAGGATGTCTACAAACATCTGCTCTTTGTCAGACTGGGTGAGCGGTATCTTGTCCTCGATCTGCACTCCCTCGATTCCAAGATCAGCAAGCATGCTGCTGACAATATCTTCTGCCTCTGTCGTCGTCTTCAGGCGAAACTGATTCCATTTCATATATATTCTCCTTTATGTCATCTTATATTTTTTACGTTCATTCATCGTATATGCTGCTCTTATATGCGTTATATCCGCAATCCTCCCAGTATCCATATACATTGTTTATTCTAACACCTGTGCCGTTTAAAGTAAATGTACTTCTTTTGTTAAAACTCCGTTAAGAAATTAACGTATTCTGTTCAGACCGTGTTAAGAAGCCCTTTCTTCTCTTTCACTGCCTTGCCCAAATGCATATAATGTATCCGGAAGCAAAATTCCATATCATATTTACACAAAAGCTGCCACATTGGGTTCTTTGAAATCTCCCGGCGGCGAACATCAGCAAGGAGGACTTTTTTATGAATATTGGTATTTTAATTCTTATGATCATCGGCGGAGGTGTCGGCGTACTGTCGTCTCTTTATATTGCACTCAGTTTTCCGGCAGTCATTATCTGGAAAATTTTCCGTAAGATCCGCCACGGATATAAACTTACATATTAAATTGATTCAAACCTCTATTTTTAACCATTATTTTACGGCAGTGTTCAGATCCTGTTCGATCTCATCCATTTCGGCCAGGATCTCTTCCTGTTGTTTGTCAAATAACAATTTCTTATTGTACTGATAATACTTGTCACAGTCATTTTCCTTTAAGAACTGGATACTGTAATAATTCGTGTTAAGTTCGGTCACGAAAGAGACCATCTCCTGACTATCTCCAAATGCAGCTTCCATGAAATCAAATGCGTGTTCCAGCGCAGCAAGTGTATGCTCTGTCAGTTCTTCCCGCCCTGCCACTTCATTGCCAAACAATTCCTTTACACGTTCAAATGCTGCTTCTCCATCCAGATGTTCCTCTTTCGTAAGCTGTTCATAGGATTCCAGCGTATCCAGTACCTGTTTGCGTACATGATCTTCCTGCTTTGTCATCTGCTCTTCTTTCCGGAGTTTTTCGTACTTGTCCCTCGCTTCACAGACTACAAGATCGATCTGCAAATTGGATCTTAATAACTTCAGATATTCATATAAGATCGTCACAAACCGGTCTTTCAGGAAATAATCTTTAAAGCAAGTTCCCAGTCTTCCGATCAGCATGTTAACTACACTGAGACGCTCATCAAATGCTGCATACTGCAGTCTTTCCAAGGTGTCCTTTGTGTAGGCTCCTTCAATGATCTTCTCAAGTCCGTAATCTTTCTTGTATTTTCTGTACAGTTCCAGATAATTCGCAAAATCCTTTGCAATCTTCCAATGCTGAATGTACTGATGAACGACCTCTCTGTCTGCTTTCTTTCCCAGCTTCTCATACGTCTTCAGAAGCTGTGACAGATCTTCCCATCCTCTGGCCGTTGCAAAGACTCTTCCGTCTACTGTCGTCTCCATGCGATAGAAATAATCTCTGCGGATCTCCAGATATGCAAGGATTGCCGGATGGATATCTGCCTGATATGCGTATTCTTTCCAGACATCATAGTTCACATCCACATCGATCTTCTTGATGCGGTCAAGTGTCACCACATCAAAATCGCGAACCGACTTATTATATTCCGGCGGATTGCCAGCTGCCACGATGATCCAGCCTTCCGGGATCTTCTGATTGCCGAACATCTTACACTGCAAGAACTGCAGCATCGTCGGTGCCAGCGTCTCTGACACACAGTTGATCTCATCGATGAAGAGGATTCCTTCTTTTAATCCGGTCTCTTCCATCTTATCGTATATTGAGGCAATAATCTCACTCATCGTATATTCGGTAACGGAATATTCTTTTCCGCTATATACTTTCTTTTCAATAAATGGCAGTCCCACCGCACTCTGTCTGGTGTGGTGCGTAATCGTATATGCCACAAGCGCCACTTTACACTCTTTCGCCACCTGTTCCATGACCTGAGTCTTTCCGATTCCCGGAGGCCCCATCAAAAGAATCGGTCTCTGTCTGATCTGTGGAATCATATAATCCCCAAACTCATCTTTGGCAAGATATGCCTCGATGGAATCTTTGATTTCTTTCTTTGCTCGCTTTATATCCATTTATTTTCTTTCCTCCATGTATTTCAACATTTCCTTAAAAGTCCTGCCCTTCTTCCAGAATGATCTTGATCGCCCATGGCGGGACATCCACGTCCTCATATTCTTCCTCCATGAACACAAATGCTGTCTCGTAGACCGGGCGCTTTGCCGGATAGATCCCACGTCCGTCCGTAAAATAGATCATCCCCCGCAGATGTTCAAAGGTATGCTGCCTGATCATTTCGTCCACATAGGCAAATGCCGGGCGGAAATCCGTTCCGCCTTCGCCCTTTAATTCTAACTTCTCCATATAAGATTTCAGTTCTTCCTCACAGGTGATCTTCTGATCCGTCTGGATCTGGTCATCACACTGTATGATATGAATATTCACCTTTCGGAAAAAGCTGTCATTCTCACTCAGCACACCATATGTCTCTTCCAGGAACTTTTTCACCAGTTCCCCGGAGCACGACATTGATGTATCGATCACAATCACAAATTCTTCAACCTTCTGGACTTCCTTCCACTCCTGCGGCTCGATCAATGGCATATTCCCATACAACGACAAACCATAGCTGTAAAAATTATAGTCAAAAGAATCCGGGTCTACCGTCATCTCTTCTTTTAAAACCGAAAACTTCCGTAAGAATTCCCGGTAATCCATCCGTTCCCGGTTCTCAACCTTCACCTGATCGATCAGACTGCCCGAACTTTCCGATGCTTCTTTGGAAAATGTCTCCATCTCCGTCTCCATACGTTCGCTGATGTCCTGCCACTGATTCTCGATCTGGCTCTGCTTCTTCTTATCCTCATCTTTCGGCCAGTAGCTGTGATCGTCCACACGGAAGTCTGACTCTAACTGTCCAAGCTTCGTTTCCGGGAATTCTTCTTTCTTCAGCACTTCATATACCCGTTCTGCCGTCAGTGTTTTCATTTCCTTCTTCAGCATCCGGTACATCTCTCTTCTCGGAAGAGACCTGGCCTTCATCACACAGCGGTACTGAAGCCCGTCGATGATGGATTCTGCCACAATGTCGCAGGCCAGATGATAAATCCGCTCTTCTCTTCCCTTTCTCCGGAGCATATGCCGGAAGATACCATGCAGTACCAGATGCAGATAGATCCGGTTCACCATAACGCGGTCTTCCCGGAACAATCCCCCCAGATACTGCGGATCATAATAAAGGTACAGTCCATCCGTTCCCATGCCGTCCGCACCAGTATCCGGTATAAATGGCATGCACGACAATGCAACGTCCAGGAAACGCATCTTCATATAAAGCTCATTTCTTGCCGTGATCAAGATCTTTCGGCTAACAGACTCCATACGCTCCTGCATGGAAGTTGACTGTGACACAGTCTCTGGTTCTGTTGTTTCTTTCTTTATTTCTTCATTTTTTATACGTCTCTTCGTATCTGCCATATGATTTTCCGCTTTTTCTCCTTACAATTCAAACGTCTTTTTCTTCTTCGGGAACAGCTCTTTTCTGACATCCATAAGCACACTCAGACTTTCCGTCCTGTTCCCCTCTGCCGCTACATCCATACCTTTCTGTAAAGACGGTTCACTCCACAGCTTCTTCTGCTCCAGGAACCGGATTCCTTCTATATCTTCTCTCTTTACCAGATACGCTGCCACCGTTTCCATATGCTCCCGTATGTATGTTTTGTAGACATTTTTGTTCTTCTCCGACAATTCCTCCGGGAAACGCAGACGGTCCAGTGCAAGCTCCACCGCCGTCTCTTCTGTATCCTCCGCAACCGTATGATAGAACATCTCATCATATTTCTTATAATCTAATTCCCGGTTATAAAAGCACTGGCGGTAGTATCCTCCCGCACCGTGGTGGTGCGTCTCCAGGATTCTTGCCGGCGTATTCTCTACTGCTTCTTCATAGTGTTCCGGGAAAAGGATTCTGGCTTCCCACATCTGTCCATCTGTACAGTTTTTTTCTTCACCTGCATCATATCGCCAACTGTATCCATACAGATTTACACGGATCTGATAGCGCATCTCTTCCACAATGGATTTTAGACAACTTTTCTTCCCCTCACGGAAATAAATCTCTACTTCCGTCAGATGGCAGCCCGTCAGCGCACCGCCTCCCATGTCCAGCAGCTGATTTCCCATAACCAGTTTCTTAAGATTCCGACAGCGGTAGAATACGTAACGACCAACTTCTTTCAAGTCTTCCGGCAGCCAGATTTCTTCCACTTCCAGATTCCTGGCAAATGCATAGTCATCCAGTGCGGTCACAGCTTCGCCTTCTATCTCATCCGGCAGAACCACGTAACTGTCCGTCCCGGAATATTCTGTGATCATCATGCCCTTCGCTGTCTTTTTATACCGGATCTCCGGCGTGATCATATTGTCCTGCTTTTTATTCTTTACCTGTTCATTTATTTTTGCATCCATATTCCATTCATTTCCGTCCATTTTTCTTTCTTCCCTATACTACTATGATTCCCTGCTATTTGCAAGGCAGGTCATAACTTTGTATTCGCTGCATATATATGAACAAATGATTCCTGCGGAGTTCTTATGTCCCAATTACATAATTACAAACCATTGATCCTCTTATTCTTCTTTTCATTCTGTTTCTTTGCAGGCGGACAGATTGCCCGGATCTTTCCGCCTGCGTCTGTCAGAACAGATGATAAAAGTCCATCCGGTAATGCAGCTTCCTCCGGCACAATTCCGACAACCTCGACTTCCGGCAATCCCCTCTCCACGATTCTGCCGGCTGCCGAAAACTGGGGTCTCAGCTTTCAGGAGGAAGGCAAAGTTCCTGTCGGTAATGCATCTTTCGATGAGCTTCAGCAATATCACGCCTACTATGCACAAAAGACGGATAAAAAAGTCATCTATCTCACTTTTGACTGCGGCTATGAAAACGGAAATACACCGGCTATCTTGAATGCTTTAAAACGGCACAACGTTCAAGCCACATTTTTTGTTGTCGGAAACTTTCTGCGTGATAATCCGGAGCTGGTAAAGCAGATGTTAAAAGAAGGCCATACCATCGGCAACCATACTTTCCATCACCCCGACATGTCCCAGATTGCAACAAAGGAGACATTTTCCAGAGAACTTAAGAGTGTAGAAGCTCTGTATAAAGATATCACAGGCAAATCCATGACCCGCTTCTACCGGCCGCCACAGGGAAAATACAGTACTGAAAATCTGCAGATGGCAAAAGACATGGGGTATCATACCTTCTTCTGGAGTCTTGCCTACGTTGACTGGCTGGCCGACGCGCAGCCATCCAAAGAAGAAGCCTTTGACAAGCTTCTCGGACGGATCCATCCGGGTGCCATCGTGTTGCTGCATAACACCTCCAAAACCAATGGCGAGATTCTGGATGAGCTGCTTGCAAAATGGGAGGAGATGGGGTATACATTTTCTACACTCAAAAAGCTTGTCAGGAACACTTGAAAATAAAAAACAAACCGGTTTGTTTCCATCAATTTCTTTCTGATTTCTGCAAACCGGTTCATTCTATTCATCCTATTTTAATCGAGATCAATCACATCCATTTTGAATGTATCATCCATCTCCGCATGACTTCTTCTCTTTTCCGGATGATTACTTAAAAGATCTGCTGTCGCATCAAACAGATCGTCATCATCATAACCTGCTCCGAACAGATCATAATCATCATCTTCTGAATAATAACCTTCGAAGTTGTCAAATGCTTCTTCATCCAGAGGTGTAAATGCTTCAAAATCATTGGTATCCTCCAGATTGATCTTCTTAACAGGTTTACGGATTGCCGGACCTGTCTCGTCTAAGGCACGGACGCCTTTGGATGGTTTCTTTTCTCTTTCAGGTTCTGTACGCCTTGCTGGCTTTTTCTGCCTTGCTGATTGTTTCTTAGCAGGCTTGTGCTCCATTGCTTTAGCAATATTCTCTGTCACCCATGGATCCTCATCATCGAAATCATCCTCATAATCTTCAAATTCGTCTTCTCCATAGTCAAATCTAGACGTTTTCTTTACAGCTGCTGGTTTTTTAGCTGTCTTTTTATTTTTCTTCTTCTCTTTATTTACTTTTTTCGCAGCTTTTTTCTGAATCTTCTTCTCTGCTTCTTCCTCATCCATATCAATTCCATATTCGTCATACAGATCATCTAATTCAAGATCTCTATAATGAAGTTTTACAGAAGTAATAATTACTACGATCAGCAGTACTACAAAAAGAACAAGTGCAATAATTACTACGATATCCAAAAAACTATCTACAAAATTTAAAATTTTTCCCCAGATTCCTTTTCCGTTATTGACAGTAGAATCTGACGCTGAAGATGTTCCTGATGATGGCGAATATTTCTGGTACGTACCATCTGTTGTATCATAACGGTATGTTGTCTTTTCTCCATCCGAATTCATCGCATAGACAATATAATATTCCGCATTCTTTGTATCCTGCCATGTATCAAACTCTTTTCCGTTTAATGTAAGTGATGTCTTCTGATACTGGCTTGGCAATGAGATATTTCCGTCATCAGCCAAAGGAATAATATATCTGCCCTTTGCAACCTCTATTACTTCAAGAGGAGCGAATTTTCCGGTATCACTGTCATACAGATAAAAATCCGCATCTCCTCCGTTTTCAGGTGTAAGATACATTGCAAGTGCACCACTTGATTCCTGCTTAATAATCTGATGATCTGTTCCTTCAAATTTCAACGCATCTCTTACAAAACCATCAGGAATAATCGTATCCGAAAAATCATCTGTTACGATATATTTTGATTTTCCAATCTTAACCTCTGTTCCACCAGCAGCCGAACTGGTATCTTCTTTCTGAATCAGCGATTTATCGCCTTCTGCTATGCTGACAGATGAAGAACCTGACGTAATCTCCAATGCAACTCCATTGCTATCAATTCCATCAACCTTAGCAACTTCTACCGATGTTGTTCCCTCATCCAATGCCTGAAATTTTAAGTTGAATTCCATCGTTGTTCCGGCATTTTCATCATTTCTTGATATTGTAATTGTTCCGTCTCCACCTGTAGCATCATCACCGCTGATGAAGCGCAGCTTTGTTTTATCATAGCTTAATGTTGCCTGAATTGTATTTAACGCTTTCGCAGATGAAACCTTTGCCGTTACATCTACCTCTGCTCCGACACTGGTCTGCGGATCAGAAAATCTGAATTCTGCTGCGGTTGCACTTGCCACACATGTCATTCCAACACACAACATACACATCAAAAGAAATGATACAATTATTTTTTTGACTTTTTTCATGAATAATACCCCTTTTTTTATCTTTATGGTGTTCTACTCTGTGGTACCTTCGCCGCCGGTTGATTCTCCGCCTGTCCCGGTTGAAGTATCTCCCGTTGATGTACCATTTCCTGTCGTTCCTGTACTTCCTGTTGTTCCGCTTCCTGTTCCGGTTGATGTACCACTTCCCGTACTTGTTCCAGTTGTACTTCCCGTTGTCCCTGTACTTCCCGAAGTACCACTGTTACCACTCGTTCCCGATCTGTACGAAGTGCTTCCGGTTGTTCCTGTACTTCCCGAACTATTCTTTGTTGTTCCACTGTTTCCGGAATATGTCTCTTCCGGCTGTTGCATAAACTCCTGCGTTGATTCGTCTGTATCCGCATCTCTGTTTCCGGCTTTTTTCTCTATCTTTGCACTGATATCCGATACTGTGGAAGACACATCATAATTATCACTTTCTCCATAGAAGAAACTATGCAGCTGCTTTACATTACTTTCCATTGTAACCGGAATAACAACGCTTCCTACATTTCCCAATGTATCGGTTGTCTTATCAAATGGGAACCCTGTTGTTTCTCCCAGTTCATAATCAAACGCATCTTTCGCATATTCAAGGATTTCTGTCATTGTGAAGTTTGTCGAAACCTCAGGAAAGACCTTATCAATAATCTTATTCAACTGTGCCGGTGATGCCTTTTGCAGCTTCTCTACAACTTTCTGCAGAACCGCCCGCTGCCTTTCTGCACGTCTGAAATCATCTCCGGCCGTGTATCTGATTCTGGCATATGCAGTTGCCTGCACACCATTCAGAGTCTGTGTTCCCGGTTCTGTAACTCCCGGAGACAGCTTTCCGGTCACCTTCATAATTTCCTGAACATAACCACAGATGTACGGCATTTCATCTTCCTGTACATCGATATCAATTCCGCCCACAGAATCTACAATGTCTATCATCGAGTTGAAATTCACCGTTACATAATGTTCTATATTCATATCCAAATTCTTATTTAACACTGAAAGAGCACCTTCCGGACCGCCATATGAATATGCTGCATTGATTTTATTCAATGTTCCATCTTCCTGCTCTGACAATGTGTCTCTATATATCGATGCAATTTTCACCTTCATTGTCTTCTTATTCAGGCTTGCAATCATTATTGTATCACTTCTGGTTCCTTTATCCAGATCATTGTCTCTTGAATCCACACCAAACAATGCAACGTTCAGATATCCGCTTCCTCTTTTTTTGGCTTCCTTTGAAACGCTTAATTTATCTGTATCTAACTTTACTGTATTGATCTTCGAAAGTTTACTGGCTACAATGACAGCTCCAATCGCTGCTACCGTTACCAATGTTCCTCCAAGAATGGCTCCAATCTTCTTACCCAAAGACCAGGATGCAAATCCCCTTGTTTTCGACCTTCGTCCCCGTCTTTTATATCTTTTTTTATCTTTTGCCATTACTTTTTATATCCTTTCTTCAGCCGTAGCTTATCATATCATATCTATATTACCTTAAAATATGACAAACTTCAATCAAAAATAAAGCTTTTCGTCTACTTTTCCCAGTAACCCGGACTCATCGAACACCATTTAACGACTTTATCCGGCAATTTTTTATACATTTTCCCCATCCGGTAACCAATATACTTACAACCACTTTGATAAACCAGTTTTGGAACCATATATATTTTCCGCTGTTTTACCAAATGAGCGGCTGTCTGTTTCACCAATTTTATTCCTTCGCTTTCAGACTTTATACCCTCAAATACTTCCGGATGTTCTGCCTGTGACACAGCCATATCAAAATTGCGGTGAAACTGCTGCATCCCTGTATAATTATGCGAGTGAATCACTCTCGCTTCAGCCACATAAGCGACCTTATATCCGGCATTTATCATATGACCGGCCAATATCATATCCTCATTAAATATTGTTTTCTTGCAGAATCCACCTGCTTTTTCATAAATATTCCGTTTATATGCCGCACAAACGTTAGAACAGAAGAATGTTTTAATGCCCATTTCCTGTAAATCTTCCTTGCTTTTTATCCGGCTGTTTTCCGGGTAATTGAATTTTCTGGTATATTTTTCTATATAATTACAATTAGATGCTGCAAGCTGACGTGCATACGCCGCCCCGGTCATTTCATCTTCTTCCAGTACTTTCACCAGATTTCCAATCACATATTCATCTGCTGGCACTGCATCCTGTGTCATAAATACAACAATTTCCGCCTTTGACATCTGCATTCCCATATCCCGTGTTGCGCCATGATCAAATTCCCGGCGTTCTATATGGGATACTTTTACCTTTTCCATCTGCTCTACTTCTTTCGGAAACCTTCCGGCCTTTGTATTGATCACAAAAATAGTGCCGATCGGATATTTCTGTTCCTGAAGTTTTTTTACAAGTCTGCTAAAATTTTCATCTGGTCTGTATGATGGTATCACCACATCTACAGAAGTCTGATCGTTATTCATCTTTTCTTTTTCATCCTCTATTTCTTATCATATCCTACATAGCAATAAATCATCCCTGTAATGATCAGCCAGAACCATGTCGCAGGACTGCTGAACCATGTTGTAAAAAATGCAAGAGCCAGATACACTGCAATCTGTCCATAAAAAAGATATACAACCGGGTTATCACTTTTTTTAATAATATCAATAATGACCTTTGCCACAACACCAATAAGCAAAGCTATCACAAATACTCCAATGACTCCAAAATCATAATAAGCATCATAAAACATTGTAAACGTTGTCAATTCGGTACTGGTCAGATAGACCGTTGCCGGAACCAGATTTGGCATTACAAATTTCAATCCCGTTAATGACACAAACGGGAATAACATCCGCAGGCCATAAGAAAATTTCGGCAGATTTTTCACCAGACAGTCAAAATTATCGTAGTTATTGGCAATATAGATATACGGCTGGGTCAGAAACACCGGCATATGTGTATATTTCATTTTAAATACATTGTTCAAATATATCGCATCCCGCTTCTGTGACAATGTAATCACCACATACGCTGCACAAACCACAAGGCCAAGAAGAACCAAGGTACTTTTCCGCATATTTTTATTTACCAGTATATAAATGACTGCTGCCACACCTATTTCAAACAGAAACTGAAATCTCGATACATAGAGAAACGGAACTGCAAATGCCACTATATTTGCAATAATGATCGCTCCATTACGCCACTTACTTTCCTCAGAATCGATTTTTTTCCAAAGCACCGTAAGTCCCGGTATCAGGATACAACTGATTGCACAATAATGAAGATAATGTAAAGCCGACATTCTGAAATAAGAATACGAATAAGGTTCATCTGAAAAAACCGGAATATAACCGATCCGGATAATTTCGATTACAAAACATCCGGCCGACACAACCAGCAGCAACATAATACATCGAAAAAGTCTGTTTGCCTTTTTTTTATTTTTTTCAGGTTCTTTTCCCTCTACCCTGCTATACTTTCTTCCCCATTCATATCCTATTCCAAAAGCTATATATATCACAAAAAAGCTCAACCAGGTTATATAGCTCCATGTATCCTGTAATGTACTGAGTTTCAGACAGCTGATTCCCTGGCCCCCTACCCAGGCAAGTGTAAACAGAGCCCTCAGTTCCACAAAGCTTCCACTTTCCCTTACCCAGTGAACATACAAATAAACAGCTTCCACAATCAGAATAATTCCCGAAGCATAATACCATTTTGCCAGTGACGCTATGTAACTGACAAAAAAGCTCAGCATATAAGTTCCATATTCTAAAATAATTTTATTCCGTTCCCTCATTCAGACTGTCTCCTTTAAACGTAGACTCCATTGCCTCTGTATTATCTGCTGTTATATCCGTCAGATAAACAATGTCACTGTCAATCTCTTTTACTTTGTCTGATGCCTCATAAGAATCATCATTAAACAGTTCCTGATGTAATTGCTTTACATTCTGTTCCAAACCGATTGGAATGACAAAAGATACACCGCTATGATTCTTCACTGTTTCACTGGTTGTTACCTGATATGGAAATCCATTTGTTGACACCAGATTATAATTCAGTGCATTCGCTGCAAATCCCAGAATCTGTTTTGAAGAAAAACTTGTCGAAATCATCGGAAATACTTCATTTACTATTTTATTTAAAGTAATGAAATTCGCTTTCTGTGCTTTCTTTGCAACCTTTTCTAATACAATTCTCTGTCTCTGTGCACGTTTGAAGTCATTACCACTTGTATAACGGATTCTTGCATATGCCACACCATGAATACCGTCCAGATGCTGTGTACCGGCTTTTTCTTCTATATCCGACCAATGTTCGCCAATCACTCTTGCCGTCTCGGCACCATACAGATTGCACCAGTGTGCTTCTTCTTTCGTCATTTTAATATCAATCCCACCCAGAGCATCAATCACTTTTACAAGCGCATTAAAATTCACACTGACATAATTCTTAATATCAAGATCAAAGTTACGGTTCAGAAGACTGATTGCCTCTTCCGGACCGCCTGTATTATATGCTGAGTTCGCTTTATCATAGCGTCCATTCTGTTGCTGCAGCAACGTATCCCTGTATACAGACACAAGCTTCACGTCACTTGTCTTATTATTGATACTTGCGATCATAATACAGTCACTTTGTACACCGCCGTCCAATTCATTATTTCTCGAATCTAATCCAAACAATGCAATGTTCGTATACTCTCCTGTATCCTTATAGACTTCCAGCTTTTTTTTATTCAACACATTATAATCCAGCTTTCCAAGTTTGAATATTCCGTAAGCAGCTACTAATAAAGCAGCCAGAATTATAATTTCAACTGTTAGTAAAATAATTCTTTTCCTTTTTCTTTTGCGCAATTTTTTTTGTCGTTCTTCTCTTAATTGTCTTTTTGTCTTGCGTCTTTTCTTTGCCATTGCCGTCTCCTTTAGAAGCTAATATGCATTCTTATTAATAAAACCTTTAAAAAATGTCAGAAATAATATTTTTATATCAAATCCCAATGTCCAATTTTCAATATAATATAAATCATACTCGATTCTCTTTTGAATCGATGTGTCACCACGTAGTCCATTCACCTGTGCCCATCCGGTAAGTCCCGGCCGCACCTGATGTTTGATCATATATCTTGGGATCTCTTCTTTGAATTTTTCTACAAACTGAGGCCTTTCCGGTCTCGGGCCAATCAGACTCATATCCCCTTTCAGGATATTGATCAGCTGCGGTAATTCGTCAATGCTTGTTTTTCTTATAAACTTTCCTACCGGCGTAACACGCGGATCGTTCTTTACCGTCCATCCATTCTTTTCTTTTGATGCATCCTGTACAACCATAGACCGGAATTTATACATATAGAATGGTTTATTCTGCAGACCGATCCTTTCCTGTTTGAAGATCAGTGGTCCCGGAGATGTCACTTTTATAATAATTGTTATTACCAGCATGACCGGTGAAAATAATGTAAGCGCAACCAATGCTCCAAAAATATCCATTGTCCTTTTTACAAATGCATTCAGCATATTGCTAAGCGGCACTCTTCTTATATTAATTACCGGAAGTCCTACCAAATCTTCCGTATATGGTTTTGTCGGAATGATATTATTATAATCCGGTATAAACTTTGTATGGACACCAGATTTTTCACACATACCTACAATCTTTTCTAATTTATGATATTCTGCCAACCCGAGAGTGATTGCTATCTCATCCAGTTTATTTTCCGGAAGAACAATCATAAGATTATCGATTCTTCCAAGTACCTTAATTCCTTTATACTCTGTTCCTCTTGGTACATTATCCGCAAGAATTCCTCTCACAATATATCCCCATTCCGGATTTGCTTTAATTCTGTCAATATACTGTTCCGCCGCACGGCTATATCCGATCAGCAGAATGTGCTTCTGGTTATATCCCTGCTTCCGCATATCCCGCAGCACTTCACGGATAATATTTCTTACAACAACCTCTAAAAATACATTCACCAGGAAAAATACAAAAATCATTCCCCTTGAAAAATCAGGCTGCTTCCACACATATAACAGTAAAATAAATGCCATCAGACCAATTACATTCGCCTGAATGATATGCCATGCTTCCAGTCTGCGTCCCTGCACACGTTTTGGTGTATATAACTGGAATCCATAATATAAGACCAGATATCCCGGCACAATTATAATCAACACTTTTGCATATTCCTGCAATGATAAAAACCATGGATCCAATTCAAAAATCCCGCTTTTAAATCTCAGGTACCACGATGCAATATATGAAAATACAATTACGACTGCATCTATTACTACATGTAATCTGTTTAATAACTTTTGATTATCCTTTATCAATGTTCCTCACCCATATTTATCTAATTTTACATTACGTTTTATCTTACAATAATTTTTTCCTTACGGCAACCCATTATACCACAGTTTTTCTTAATACTTTATTAATAATTTTGAAATATATTTAAAAAATTATTTTACCCAATCTTCATATGGCACCCTCTTCTTTTTTTTGCTATAATAGACACAAAGCAGAAAATAGAGATCGGAGTATTTCTCAAACTATGAAAGTAACAATTATCATCCCAAACTATAACGGGAAACATTTTATGGAGCCCTGCCTCCAGTCATTATCAGAACAGACCTGCAGGGATTTCAAAGTATTAGTGGTTGACAACGCATCTTCTGATGGAAGTCTGGAATATATGAGTGAGCACTACCCAGATATAGAAGTTATCTCCTTAAAGAAAAATTACGGTTTCAGTAAAGCGGTCAATGTCGGAATCGAACATTCCACTACACCTTATGTGATATTGCTCAATAATGATACGACCGTTGATACACACTATGTAGAAGAAATGATCAAAGCGATTGAAAAATCTCCGCGCATCTTTTCTGTCAGCAGTAAGATGATCCAGATGTATCATCCAGAACTGATCGACAGCGCCGGTGATCTTTATACCTTAATGGGTTGGGGCGTGTGCCGCGGAACCGGACGTCCTGTCTCCAATTACACAAAAGCAGATCAGATATTTACCGCATGCGCCGGGGCAGCCATCTACCGTCGAAATGCTTTTTCAAAAATCGGCTTATTTGATGAAAACCATTTTGCATACCTTGAAGATATCGATGTCGGATACCGTGCCAAAATTTACGGCTACAAAAATACATACTGTCCCACAGCACTTGTCTACCATGTAGGAAGCGGTACAAGCGGTTCAAAATATAACTCTTTCAAGGTTAAATTATCTGCCCGCAACAATATTTACCTGAATTACAAAAACATGCCTTTCTTACAGCTGGTTTTGAACTTTATTCCTCTTTTTCTCGGCTGTGTTGTCAAATATCTGTTTTTCATGCATAAGGGGTTCGGTAAAGACTATGCCTGCGGAATAAAAGAAGGGCTTTCCCATGCCCGGGAACAGAAAAAAGTTGCTTTTAAGCTGCGGCACCTGCCTAACTATATTTTGATCGAGTTTGAACTGATTCTTCATACTCTTTCTTATGCCAGAGACTGGTTTAGACGAAAATTATTCAAAAAATAGAAAAAACAGGAACCGTATCATTTTACTTTTGATACGGTTCCTGCTTTTTATTAAAATACATATTGATCATCAATAATCCGATCATCTGAAATCCATTCTGTAGTCCGAGAAATGCAGGATTAAATGCAGGTCTTATCACAAACCAGCCCAATCCGATCAAAGTAAATACTTTAATGACCCAGGTGTTTTTTCTGGCATACTTTACGATTTTTCTTATGTATATCAGGAGAACTCCTCCAACAAAAACTACAAATCCTAAAATTCCCATCTGGTAACAAAATGACAGATATTCTATTTCATATGAAAACGGTATCGATCCACTTCTTGTATAATCACTTATGTAGCTTCCAAATCCATGCCCGAATACCGGTGATTCCTTCACTCCGTTTATCAATTCTCTCATTTGTATCTGTCTGACATCATCTGATTCCACAGCAAATGAAGAAAAGAACCGGAATCCTATCATTTGTATCACAGGCTTCAACCATAATACCGACGAAGCAAGCACAAGAATCACCCCGATGCATCTTACCTTCTTCGGGATTTTCTTCCAATAATATAACACTGCAACAAACGCAAAGCAGCAGAATTCAACCATCAAAACTCTCGAAAATACAATCAATGTATAAATCCCGCTCAATGCAAACAGCAGACTTCTGATGCTTTTTTTATATTTCTCCATCATCCAGTAAAACGGCATCAATGTCACCACTATAATATCAGATGAAGTCTGCACACGGATCAGCAATAATCTGCCCAAATGCATTGTCATCGTCGATGCTTCCGTTCCAAACATGTTTAGATAAAATTCTATTACAGCCTCATATTCTATCAACTTACATACAAAGACGATTTCTATGATTATTTTTCCCAGAATCTTCAAAAGCATCATATAAAGGATACATTCTACAATCTTTTCCGGTTCAGCCAATTCATATCTGACCAGAAAATACAATTCTACAAACACAATTACCGAGATATAAAATAATCCCGTAAATTTTATGCTCCATTCATTTCCAAGAATGTAACTGACTATACATGCCAACAATCCCAAAACACCTAAAGTAATCTCCAGCTTCGCACTTTTTATAATCTCAAGGCTTTTTCTTTGTAAAACCAGGCATATTCCTCCCAGAATAATCAACAGGCATACCAATATTTTCTGAATTGGTATGCCCTTCATTACTCCCGTTGGAAGTGCATAACTTATGATGCACAGATAAATCACAACATTCAGTAATTTTGATAACTTATTCATAGTTTATCCTAAAAATGGAACGTATCTTTCAGTCCAACCCACAGCTGATCCTTATCACTTAAGTTCAGTGCAGTACCGTCTTCCAGCGCATAACCTTCTCCGGATGCTGTTCCTTTATACTCTCCTGTCAGTGTCGGCCACTCAATACCGATCTCAGGATCGTTCCATGCAAGACCACCTTCGTCTCCCGGATGATAGAAGTCTGTACACTTGTAGCAGAACTCGGCAAGATCACTTAATACCAGGAAGCCGTGTGCGAATCCTTCCGGAATATAGAACTGTTTCTTATTTTCTTCTGTCAGTTCTACACCGAACCATTTTCCGTATGTCTCACTGTCACTTCTTAAGTCTACTGCCACGTCAAATACAGAACCTTTTACGACACGTACCAGTTTTCCCTGTGGAAATTCTTTCTGAAAATGTAATCCTCTTAAGACTCCCTTTGTAGAACTTGACTGGTTGTCCTGAACGAACTGCATTGTAAGTCCTGCTTCTTCCATATCTTTCTGGTTATATGTCTCCATAAAGTATCCTCTTGCGTCACCATGTACTGTTGGTTCAATTACACAGAGTCCCTGGATACCGCCTGCGTTTTTTTCTACTTTAATCTGTCCCATTATTACGTCTCCTTATTGTTTTAAATGATTTATACGTTAGTTAATCCCAGCCACGTCATGTGGCTGAGATTATTCTTCACCTATATAAAATTTAGAATTCGATTTCTTTCAGATATCTTCCAAGCGCATCCTGCCATGTCGGAAGTGGAGTAAATCCATTTTCCACAAGTTTACTCTTGTCCAGTCTGCTGTTGAAAGGTCTTGCTGCTTTGGATACACCGTACTCTTCTGTTGTTACCGGCAGAACCGTCACCTTGTCTTCGCCGTATTCGTCATGGCCAAGCTCTGCTGCCTGGCGGAAGATTTCCTTTGTAAAATCATACCAGCTGATATATCCGCCTTCATTTGTTGCATGATAGTAACCATATTTGTCAGTCTCGATCATGTCAACGAGAAGTCTTGCAAGGTCAAATGTATAGGTTGGTGTTCCGATCTGGTCATTTACAACTTTCAATGTATCGTGTGTCTTTGCTACATTGAGCATTGTCTTGATAAAGTTCTTACCGTTCTTTCCGAATACCCACGCGATACGTACGATGAAGTACTTATCCAGAGTCTCAGATACGGCAAGCTCTCCGGCAAGTTTTGTCTCTCCATATACATTCAGTGGTTTGTAATCCTTGCAGTCAGGTTCCCAGGCTTTCTCTCCCTGTCCGTCAAATACATAGTCTGTACTGATGTATACCATCTTACAGTCTAACTTTTTACACACATCTGCAATGTTCTTTGTTCCTGTTGCATTGACTGCTTTTACGATGTCTTTCTTATCTTCGTCTTCTGCAAGATCTACGGCCGTCCATGCAGCACAGTGTACCACTACATCCGGTTTTGCATCTGTCAGAACTTTTTCTACAGAAGATGCATCTGTGATATCCATCGGCACATATGGCATTGTTGTTACCGCTGTACCATCCTGGATTCCGCTGTATGTTTCTTTGATGTCAGAACCGATTCCCTCATAACCACGGGATGCCAGTTCGTTCATCACGTCATGACCAAGCTGTCCGCCAACACCTGTCACTAATACTTTCATTCTTAAATCTCCTCCCGGTGAGCATACATTTTCTCATAATAGTTCTGGTATTCTCCGGAAATGATCGTCTCCCACCATTCCTTATTTTCAAGATACCATTTGATCGTCTTCTTAATACCATCTTCGAATTTGGTCTCCGGAAGCCATCCAAGTTCGTTGTGGATCTTTGTAGGATCGATCGCATAACGCATATCATGTCCCTTACGGTCTGCAACGTGAGTGATCAGACTTTCCGGTTTTCCAAGCTCTTTACAGATGATCTTAACGATCTCGATGTTTGTCTTCTCGTTGTGTCCACCTACGTTGTACACTTCTCCGACTCTTCCATTATGAATGATCAGATCGATTGCCTTGCAGTGATCTTCTACATATAACCAGTCACGTACATTTAATCCTTCTCCGTATACCGGAAGCGGCTTGTCATTCAGTGCATTGGCGATCATCAGCGGGATCAGTTTCTCCGGGAAGTGATATGGTCCGTAGTTATTAGAACATCTGCTGATAGATACCGGCAGTCCGTATGTTCTGTGATAAGCAAGAACTAACAGGTCTGCTGCTGCCTTAGATGAGCTGTATGGGCTGCTTGTGTGGATCGGTGTCTCCTCTGTGAAGAACAGGTCTGGTCTGTCAAGCGGCAGATCGCCGTATACTTCATCTGTAGATACCTGATGGTAACGTTTGATACCATACTTTCTGCAGGCATCCATCAGTACAGCAGTACCTTTGATGTTTGTGTCCAGGAATACTTCCGGGTTCTCGATAGAACGGTCTACGTGGCTTTCTGCTGCGAAGTTTACAACCATGTCCGGTTTCTCTTCTTCGAATAATTTGTACACTGCTTCACGGTCTGTAATGCTTTCTTTTACAAAACGGAAATTCGGATTGTCCATTACAGGCTCCAGTGTAGATAAGTTACCTGCATATGTCAGGCAGTCCAGACAAACGATGCGATAGTCCGGGTATTTGTTTAACATATGAAATACAAAGTTACTTCCGATAAATCCGGCTCCTCCGGTTACAATAATTGTCATTTTTTGATTTCTCCTTTTTGTATCATTTCTTAGTATAGATTTTAGTACAGATTTTCTTTATATTTTCCATCCAGGACGTCCTTTAAGTACTGTCCATACTGGTTCTTCTTCAGAACTTCATATACTTCCATTACCTCGTCCTTGCTGATCCATCCGTTCAGGTATGCGATCTCTTCCAGGCATGCGATCTTACGGTGCTGATGTGTCTCAACCGTCTTCACGAAGTTGGTTGCATCTACAAGGCTTTCGTGTGTACCTGTATCCAGCCATGTGAATCCCTGTCCGAGAAGTTCTACATTCAGATCACCTTTCTCAAGATATACACGGTTCAGATCTGTGATCTCCAGTTCTCCACGTGCACTTGGCTTTAACTCTTTTGCATACTTCACAACATTATTGTCATAGAAATACAATCCTGTTACACAGTAGTTGCTCTTTGGCTGCGCCGGCTTTTCTTCGATGGAAATAGCTTTTCCTTCGTGATCAAATTCTACGATACCGAAACGTTCCGGATCATCTACATAATATCCAAATACAGTAGCTCCCTTTCCGGTCTCTGCATTCTCAACAGCAGCTTTCAGACGTTTATTCAGTCCATGACCTGCAAAAATGTTATCTCCGAGAACCATTGCTACTGTATCATCACCGATGAATTCTTCTCCGATGATAAATGCCTGAGCAAGTCCGTCCGGGCTTGGCTGTACTGCATAAGACAGATTCACACCAAACTGATGTCCGTCTCCTAACAGTTCTTGGAATCTTGGTGTATCCTGTGGTGTTGAGATGATCAGGATATCACGAATGCCTGCGTTCATCAGCACTGACATTGGATAATAGATCATCGGCTTGTCATAGATTGGCAGTAACTGCTTTGATGTTACCATTGTTAATGGATACAGACGTGTGCCTGAACCACCTGCTAAAATAATTCCTTTCATTTCAGAAACCTCCTCGTTTTGTATAAATAGGTTATCAAGTTCTTCACTTTCTATTCTAGTCTCCATGTTTCGTGTTAATTAGATTATAAAAGGTGACCTTAGGTCACCTTCAAGTATTTTTTTATTTTTTTGTAACTTTCCTGTAATATTTAAGAAATTCTTAAGAATTACTTCTGGTATTCATCTCTAATGTGGATACTTTTTGGTTGGCAACTTATGTCCTATATGCCCTATATACATCTTCTTTTGTGTTGTATCCGGATAAAAAAATATTCTTCCGGCATATCCTCCGGTAAACCTTGTATGCCATGAAAACAGTTGTGCATTTCCTTCCGGTAACAAAAAAGTATGTTCCGTCTCATATTGTTCTAATGTTAGCGGTGTTTCCGGTGAAGCTTTAGGTAAAAGCCTCTTGTCAAATTGGTTTCCCATTTTTTCAGCTGCCACCTGTAATTCCAACAGGCGTTTATACACTTGTCCCGCTTCTGCAACACCTACATTCTTATAACATCCATTTATCGCATTTTCACAAAAGATTAAATTCGGAAATCTAGTCTCTTTACATTTCAAAACATCTTGTGCTGACCGGATCTCTGCACGCCACTCTTTCCTTTTTTCCTTGTACTTTTCTTCAAAAGGCTCTACATTCTTCTGACACGATACATTCGGGACCTGTACATGTTCTTCCTTTAAATCGTCCTTCTCATTAAATGTCACATAATATCCACTAATCTCAGGGGTTTCCCAATAGTCATCACTCAAAAAACTAATCGTCACGCCCTCTGTTTCATATGCCAGCAGACATCCCTTTGATATATATTTCTTCCCTTGAATTTCTAGATCGAATTCGCTTTCCAATTCAACCTCCGAAGGATCATATATCACGGATTTATTTAATAACGCTCGGAATCTTCTCTTTGTTTCCATATCTACAACCGGATCATTTCTCCACTGTTCTATTCTGTAATTTTTTGCCAATTCAAAAGAACAATAATTCTGATCCATAAGCACAGAGTCATTTATAATTATTTTCTTCACTTTCGAATATGTATTCAAAAAACTATCCATAATCTGTCTGCCCTCGGATATTGTATCTACCGGAAATTTTGCAGACAAGTCATTTATTATCATTTGCATACTTGTATCCTCTAGAACAATTCATCAATTGCCCTGTCCCATTCATCAAAGAACCCTTCCGGCCAGAAGCTCAGTCTTCCATCTTTATATAAGACCGGATTATCAATAACTGGGATAGAACTGTATTCTTCTGTATCGGCTTTTTTTCTGGAAAAATAATATAGGCGCACTATATCCGGATCAATCATATTATGTTTTGCACACAAACGTATTCCATTCAAAATATGATCACTATGCGTTTCTACAATAACCTGCACACCTCCCTGTGCTGCTCTGGCGATCAGTTCTCCCATTTTTCTCTGTCCGCTTGGATGTAAATGCGCTTCCGGATTCTCCAGAATGATTAATTCTCCCTTTTTCGCCTTCACAAGTGCCAGCACAATTGGTAATACATAAGAAATACCAAAACCAACATTCTGCGCAGTAAAGTAGTCTGCTCCTATATTTCCCTCCTGATGCACCATAAGACCAATTCTGTTGCTATGTCCATAATCTTCCATTCGAAGAGACACACCCGGCGTAATCTCCCCCAGCCAACATTCTACCTGTCTTTGAAGTCGTCTACTCGGTTCCTCATCATAAAGAATATTTTTATTTTCAACTTCTTCTGACTCGTGCGTCTGTAAATAGTGTACCGCATACTCTCCATGATTTCCGATTTGTTCCTGTTCCCAGACTTCGTAATATGATTTTTCATAACTACTTTGTGGTCCCAGACGATCCGCCGCAATATAGTTAAATCCACTTCCAAACAAATTCATATCTTTAACCATATTTATGTCTATATTTTCTAATAATTTCAGAAAATCTGCCATACCATTATAATCATATTCTGCCGACAGCATCGTACTTTCATCGCTTATTTTCATTTTTATGCGATTCTCTTCTGCCTCTGTATATAATACATCTTTTCCCACACCAAGATTTGTATATTTTCCATTCAGATAAATGCCCTTTTCCAAAGCATTCTGTTCATACGACTGTCTTAACAACAACAGCATCTGTATTATCGTAGACTTCCCCATACTGTTTATTCCCGACAGTAAATTCAAATTAGACATCTCCAACGAAATATCTTTGAAACATTTAAAATTCGATGCTTCTATTCTTTGTATCATCTAAGACTCCTCTCAATAAATTCTCAATTCTTGTAAACCGAAATAAAAAGGATTTTTTATCACTTGCTTTAATAATCTGCAAAAACACCTCATCATTACAAAGTTTCATAAATCTTTTATATACTTCTTTCTTTTCTTCTGCTAATTTTTTTAATTCCGAATCATTTAACACAAACATACTTCTGCACCATGCTTCATAAATTGCTTTATTAATCGGGCGGCGCATTCCATTCTCCCCTAATTTTCGAAATGCATATTTTCCCATGATAATTCTGGAATATCTCATCACACGTATGAACTGCTGCTCCATCAGTTCTTCATCCACACATTCTTTGGAATTCAGAAATTCCATTGCTCCATTCAGATAATTATCCGGTACTCCTTCATATTTTTCAATTCCATAATAGCAAACCGCTATAAATCTAAGAACAAATTCCTGATCCATCATCCGGTCTTCTTTTATGCTAAAGGTGGTTGCAGATAAAAATTCCTGTATCTTTGCAAATTTTTTACATATCTTTGTTGCATTCCCCTGATATAATGCATGCCTTATTTCCTGTGGTTTTAATTCCAGTCCGCCTGTATTAATTCTTTTAAATATATTATATTTCACATTTACCGGAGTTCCACTTTTTACAATATAAGCGACAATATTCGTCTCTTCAATACGTCTTACAAACGCTCTCGGAAGTTCTGAAAATGTCAATCCATTCAAGTCACTGAAGAATTCCAGTCCAGTAAGCTTCAGCGTCTTATCAATCACAAACTCTTTCAATGCCGTAAGTCTTTGAAGTCCATCTATAATCAGCCACGAATCAACAATTCCACCATCAAAATAAAAAGCCGGAATAGGTATTCTTAAAAACAAAGACTCTATTAACTGACTTTTTTGAATGTCCGTCCACAATCCACCCTTTCTCTGAAAATCCGTATTCATATCAATCTCTTTATATTGTAAGCGCTTAATCAAACTTGATAATTCCATTGTCTTCATATCGATATCAATCTTACTTGGATCAAACGGACGGATCATCGGTATTGTCTGTTCATCATTTTCAACTTCTGCATCCTGTTCCTGAACATCATCGATAACTTCTATATTCATCTTACTTAGATAAGCTTTTATCCGATTGTACATCTCCTCTGTCTGCTTTTCAGATGATAATTCTACCCAGTAATTGCTCACAAGCATAGAACTTATCTTTCCTGACTGTTTTTCACCAATTTCCACCAACAAATCTAAGTCCTTTTTTTCTTTTTCGCTAAACATGTATACTCTCCCGTTTCCGTGCATATAATATTCAACAACCAATAGCTTAACCTTTAATTATTATACTTCCTCAAAGGATTATTGTAAAATGGAATCTGAATACGCAATCAAAATATCCCTCACAAAACATATACATGACAATCCCATCCGTCCATATTACTGGAGTTTAATAACATATACGACCCAATGGGTTCAGATTATCGGTGGATGGGAATCATCTCCTGCAGCCTGCATGGAAACCGCTCTTAAGTATTATCAGAATCATCTCCAATCATAACTTTACAATCCTTCTTATAACATGCAATTCCGTATTTTATAAACTGCCGCATACCGTCCTGCTTCAGTCTTGCCATATAATCCTTTTCTTCAATCTGCTGCAATGCTTCCGTGCATGCCCGCTCCAGATCACCATCTTCCACATACTTCATCTCAACAACCACACCTGTGCGGTCTTTCGGGATCTCAATCAGGATATCACTGTATCCAAGTTCAGATACCCGGTTGTAAAAAGAACGCTCCACAGATTTTCTATTGAACTATCTAATTCATTATAAGTCAGATCCTGACGAATCTCCTTTATAATCAATTCTCCGGCGATCAGCTGCTCAATCTCATTTTTCGTCCAGTAATCCGCCTTATCAATAAAACACCGTACCATAGCGTTTCCACTGGTATTCGACCAATAGTCTTCCGGCAGTGCATTGATATCTGCACAACGATTCTTGCAATAATTGATCACATCCCACGGACAGTATACATCCGTTTCACCGAACTGGTATCCGTCATACCATTCTTTCACGGTATCCTAGCATTCCTTAATTCCATAGTATGACAACATTTCTTTTACTTCCGTATCTGTAAATCCGAAATATTCATCAAATTCCACATTGGTAATTGAATAAATATTAAAATTATTGAGTCCCGTAAATATACTCTCTTTCGAAACACGAAGACAGCCTATCAGCACCGCAAAGAACAAGTTCGAATTCGTCTTTAATGCATTACCAAATAATCCACGGATCAACATTACCATCTCATCATAATAACCATACTGGAAAGCTTTATCCAATGGCACATCGTATTCATCAATCAAAATGATCACTTCTTTACCGTAATGCTTTGCAAGCAGTTCAGACAATACAAGCAGACTCACCGGCAACATCTCTTCTTCTGCCAGGAAACGCCCCTTGCCTATGCGTACCATACTGTCATACACTTTTCTTTCACCGGTATCCAGTTTCTCACTTTCGGTCAGAAAAGAGAATCTTCTGATTTCACTCCCAATCACATACTGCATTGCTTCTCTGGCTATCTGAAAGTTCTGTCCTTCGATTCCTTTTAAGCTTATAGAAATCACTGAAAACTTTCCCATATATTTATCACATAATTCTTTTTCTTCAGAAATCTTTAATCCTTCAAAGACGGATTTGTCACTTCCGATTTCAAAAAAGGGGTTGAGCATGTTCATATTCAGGCTTTTTCCGAAGCGTCTTGGGCGGGTGAAAACATTTACCTTTGCCCAGCTTTTAAGAAGTGCCGCAATGATTGTCGTCTTGTCTACATAATAAAAATTTTCTTTGATTAGTTTTTCAAAGTTCTCCACACCTACCGGCAATTTTTTCCTGTTATTCATTTATTCATGCTCACTTTCTTGCCACATTTCAAAAAGCGCATTTATTAATGCATACATTTATTTTATTATACACAACATTTTTATTATTCTCAACCATTATACCCAACAAAAATCCCAGCATCTTTCGTAATATGAAATCCGCCTTCCGTCTTCTTCCGCACATAAGACTGGAACTCCTTGTAATGATCCAGAATATACTGTCCCTGATTTCCATGGCACGACAAGATATAAGAAATCAATGGCTCCGGTTCCGGCACGATAAGCGAATCCTCATACCGCCTCCACTCTATCTTTTCAAAATCCTTCTGAAGAATCTCTTCTCCGTTCTCTTTTCCAAAACGCTCGTACAGATTCTTTGCTGCCAGTACGATTCGGTCATCGAACTTCTGTACCAGTTCACTCACTTCTCTCATATGATCATTGCCATATGTACTGCAGACAAATCTTCCTCCCGGCTTCAATACACGTTTTACTTCCTTGCAGACTTTCGGAATATCCTCGCAATAAAACAACACATGATTGGCAATTACAAGATCAAATACATCCTTATCATATGGGATTCTTCCCGCATCAAATACACGGAATCTGAACCTGCTGTCGTCTGCACCGATCGTACGCCTTGCATCTCTTAACATTCCATCCGATATATCTGATACTACAATCTCCGTCTGTTCCGGGATCTTATCCCTGTCCACGTTCCAGAGTGTACCATCTCCACATCCCAGCTCTAGAACCTTCATTCCCGGCTTTAATTCCAGTTGTTCGAAAATCCATGGAAACCATCCTTTCGTATTCTGTGAATACAGACTGTGTAGGTTAATTCTTGCGGAAATGTTTGACGCATCCTGATACTGGTTCTTCATACTTTTCTCCATACCGGTCAGATGGATCAGATTCAACATCTGGCTCCAGTCAATGGAATGTTCTTTCTTAATCAAATCCGACGTATCCTGAATTGCCTGCTCCACCAGCTGCATCTGTTCGATGCGGTCACGGACTAATTTCAACTGAATGTTAAGAGAGTTGAGCATGAAGTGATAGTCTGCATCATCGATCGTCATATCACGGATATCGTCCAGCGAAAATCCCAGATATTTCAAAAGTAATATCTGCTGTAGTCTGGCGAAGTCTTCATCTGTGTAGAATCTTGCGCCAGCTTCTGTGACGTAAGATGGTTTTAATATATTCTGTTTGTCGTAATAGCGAATTGTCCGCAGGGTCACGTGGGCCATGCGGGCAAATTCACCGGATGAATAGTAGCCTAGTTTTTTCAACTTACTTTCCTTCCTACTTCTTTACAATTGTTCCAATTTTTCTTAACGGTTTTGTCAGCTTCCATGAAGTTGAATTTTCATAATCTTCTATGATTGCTTCCAACTCTTTTATTTTATTATCTCTGTCTGCTATGTCTTTTTCTAATACAAGTTTTTGTCTCTGAATACTTTCTTCTTTTTGTTGTACTAAGCCACGCAAATCCTCAATCGTTGCATCTTTTGCTTCTATTTCCCCCGGAATTCCAAAATTTCTCACTCTTAACTCTTTATAAAATTCAGGTAATGAAAAGCCTGATTTTTTCTGCAGAATCTCCAATATTTCCGGCTGTTCCAAAAGTTTTTCATATCGCATCAGCCCCAGAAAATTTACATTCTTTCCTGTACACCTTAACATAAACTCAGCTTTTTCACATTCTATCTCTTCTGCCGTATCTGCCGTTTTATTAACAAATTCATTTCCAAAAAACTTTTTAAACTCTTCATCCGACATATAATCAAACATTTTGCTCTTTACCATTGTCTGTAAATTAAATGTCGCATAAATTTTTCCTAGTGAGAAACCACTTATTTTTCCTGCGGCTTCTTCCCATCTATATCTCACGAGTCTTTCATCCATTATATAAATCGGGAATTTTATAATCAGCCGCATCCATAATTCATAATCTTCTGCTCCTACAAATGCAAGGTTATAGTGACCGCCGACACATTCCAACGCTGCTTTTCTGATCACAGCAGATGCATTGCAGAGACAATTTCCGTTTTTCAAAAAGTATTTTATCCATTCTTCCTGTGAACGGTTTTTTACGTTATCAAATAATTCAAAAATGTCACTAAATTTCGTATTTGCTTCTTTCGAATCTTCATCAATGATATTTACTTTTGAAAAACACACTCCATATTCTGTATGTTCTTCCATAAATAAAACTTGTTTTTCGAGTTTTTCCGCTTCCCATACATCATCACTGTCAATCTTTGCAATGTATTCCCCTATTGCCATATCAATACCAAGATTTGAAGCATATGCAACATGGTTGTTCTTTTTACAAAATCTGGTTTTTATTCTCGAATCTTTATAGCTGTTGATAATATCCTGTGACCGATCCGTTGACGCATCATCAATAATAATCAATTCCCAGTTTGTATAAGTCTGATTTATTACACTCTCTATGGCTTCTGCAATATATTTTTCTTCATTATAATTTGCCAGGATTATACTCACTTTTGGTGTCATTTTTTCTCCCCCTCTCGGTCACACTTTTTAACTCACCCATGTTGAAAAGTTCTCCATTTCTCATCCATACTTTTTATATGTTAAAATATGCTTTAATCTGAGGATCTACAATAAATTTTCCATTCCCTTTTTCAACAATGATATCTTTTCCATATTTTTTCAAAAGTTCTGTTGACAACTGCTCCGTTTTCATCATCATAAACTTATCGGTAACACCATCTACACATTGTGTCAATTCATCTCTATGAAAATAACCAACCGCTTCTACAGGCTGTCCCTGAAATGCATACCCTTTTTGTCCTTTTAAGAACCCATTATGGTATATTGTCTGATTCTTTTTATTTATCAATTGGATTCCAACCACTCCATTTTCCGGGAACTGACAGATACCGATCATTTCTCGCATCCAGTTTTTGCTGATCATTCTGATAGAAGAATCTACAAATAAAACATATTCATATCTGATTTGTTCTTCTTTTACTTCTTTTATAGATTTTACTGCTATGAACTGGCATTTCACTTTTCCGGCTGTCTTTTTTATTGATTTCATGCATTTTTTCACATCTGTTTTATTGTTACCTACAAAGCAGACAGTAACTCCTGTTTTCTCTTTCACTTTATATGTTACATGATAAAAGCCACGATAATACAATTCCCGTACTTTTCCAGGTCTGTCAACACGTTTAAGATGTTCTTCTATCGCACGCTTTCCCGCATCATATGCATACAATTTACTTTCCGGATTCTCTGCTGTTGAACTTTGATGTACTCGCCAATGATACAATATCTTAGGAATATGATATATCCCCTCTGCCTTTTCTATGCACCGCAAGATCAAGTCATAATCCTGTGCTCCATCAAAATCATTCCGGAATCCACCTATCTCTTCTACAATCAATCTTTTTACAACAAACAGATGGCAAATATAATTATTGGATCTTAACAATTCAATATTAAAATCCGTTTTAAAATGAGGTTCAAATCTTCTTGCACTGTCGGCAGTAATTTTATCTTCATCACTGTAAATAACATCTGCCTTTTCATTATCATTTACACACCGCACTACTTCAAACAGTGCATCTGGTGCCAGAAGATCATCATGATCCAGCAATGCAATATATTCTCCTGACGCTATTGCGATTGCAGCATTGGTATTATCCGCAATTCCTTTATTTTTCGTTAACTTCTTTACAATTATCCTTTTATCTGCCTGTGCATATGCCTGTATCACCTGCATTACCTGATCAGATACACTTCCATCCGCAATACATAACTCCCAGTTTGAATATGTTTGCTGCTGTACCGACTCAATCATCTCTCTTAAAAACATTTCCGGTGTTTCATAAGTCGGAACGATTATACTTATTTTAGGATTATAAGCGAATTCATATTTTTTTTGCTTTTCCAGTTCTGCTTCAGTAATCGCATTTTTTTTCAGCCATGAATCATAATCGAAATTTTCTGCAGAATGATTTCTGAAAAGCTTTAATAATAACATTTTCATTCCATAATAATGATAATACCTTTTTAAGATGTCAATCTTACTCATTTATAATCGTTCCTTTACTTTCATTAATCTTCGTATAAAGCTACGATTTCTTTGCGAATACTTTCCCAGTCTCTTGACTGTGCAGTTTTGATACCACCTTCATACAGGTGCTCCTGTAATCCTTTGTCTGTACAGATTCTTTCAATTGCGGCAATTCCTTTTTCAATCTTGCCAAGTGGATAAAGCAGGCAGTTTTCACCATCTACCAGATATTCTTTATTTCCATCATTCGGAACAACCACTGCATATCCACCTGTTGCCATCATTTCTAACGGCGGATATGAAAAACTTTCCAGGTAGCTTGTCTTTAACAGAATATCACACTGATTATATACATCAGCCACCTGATCAAACGGTACCTTATGAAGGAATTTATCTACACGATACCAGTCTTTTGGTTCTGCATTATAAGACATATACCATATCTCATACTTTTCTTTATCGAGTTCATTTGTGATTTTGAAACTTTCGTCAACATTTTTGTACTCTACTCCGCAATCTCCCTCGATCAGAATACGGATCTTTCCGTTCATCTCACGTTTATGGTGTGGGAAGTTTGCTTTTTCAATTCCATTTGGTGCATATCTGGCAATCTGTTCATAATCGTTTCTTAACCAGTCTTCACACCACTTTGAAATGGTAAGATACTGGATTGGCACCTTCGGGATATAACTCTGATTTGCAAATACCCTGAGCGGAACTCCCGGCTCATAGAAATCCGTTTCAAAATTCTGTACCAGATAATATCTCTTTTCGATATTCTGATAATTTTCAAGAAATGCAACCGTCGTCCACATAGTCGCAACAGCTTTGTCAATTCTTCCTTCTACCAGTCTGAAATCCTGACTCATTACCGGTATCTGATGTTCTTTAAATGTACACCATTGAATTGAATTATCTACATTGAAAAGTGTGACATCCATTCCCGCATCCTGAAGCATAACAGCATGCCACAGTGCCACCATAATTCCGCCACTGATATTCAGAGAAGGCAGTATAAATGCAATATTTGGTGTCGTGTATTTTTTTATAAATTTAACCAGTGGGAATCCTGTATATACAGTTACACATTTTTTTGTACAATATCTATGCGCATTTTCTGCAATCCGGTCTCTTTCTTTCTTATCTTCTACCAGTCTGCTTAACTGTTCTACCCATTCTTCTTCTGTATCACAGAGAATTCCTGTCTCTCCTGATACGATCATTCTCTGAAATGCACCCACATTACTTGCTACCGTTGGAACTTTCACCAGTGCTGCTTCCACCCATTTATTTTCGGATTTTGCTTCGTTAAAGATGCTCTGCTCTAACGGTGCCAGATTAATATCCACTTCCGCAATCAGCGACGGTAATTTCTTCCAGTCAACAAACGGATGAGATACCACACGTGCTTTATACTGCTGTAACGCTTCCGGAAGATCCAGTTCTCCAACCACATGCAGCTGAACCTGTGGATATTTTTCCATTACTTTAGTCAGTGCCGGTAATACAAGTTCAAAATCATCGTTGTGTGTCAGGCTTCCACTAAAATATCCGATTCCCACATGATCATCTTTACGGGTTTTATTTTTTAACGCTTCTTTGGATAACGCACACATTTCTTCTGAGGCCGTATTTCGGTTAATAAATACTTCCGGTACATAATGCCCCAACTCTTCAGCGAGTCTTTCTGTCGTTGTAATTGCGGCATCACATAATTTTAATGTTCTGCCCATGCGCATAACGCCATCATCGTATAAAGCTCGTTCTTCTTTCGACATAGAATCAAGATATTTGATCGTATCTGTGTACTTTGTATCAACCACAAGATCATCAATATCAAATAGTACTCTTTTATTCAGCTTCTTGGCTAATTTTATAAATTCACCGATCATATCTGTGTATGGACATCTGAAAAAGACAAATGTACGATAATATCTGACCTGATCCAACTGCAGGTTTACATAATATACTTCGCCTGTAGAAATATTATTCGCTGCCAGCTGTTCTCTCTGATGTGTCACACGGTATCTCGCCGGATGAGGTACACTTTCGTCACAACCATTGATGAATAATACATCTTTATAGACTCTGTCTTTTGCATCTCTTCCTACCGTTCTTGCCGTATGAACGTAACTCTTTGCTTTTCTTCCGACACTGATAATTCCTTCTTCTTTCAATGTATGAAGTGTTTTCGCCGTTAACTCTCGTATATCTGCCATCGTTTCCTCCTAATAATTATAAAATACCCAGTTCTGCCAGATTTTGATTGTAAAAATTATCTTTTTTACTGATTCTGCTTTCCCATTTTGAAATAAACTTCTGAATCTCTGTATCATCAACCTCAATTGTCAATGCTTTGGAATAAGAAAATTCTGCAAAACATGTCCATACAGTCCAAAGTCCCTGTTTTTCTCCATTCAGACAATAATCAATTATTTCGTATCCCGGAACATCTTCTTTCAATCCTCCAAGATTTCTCCACGCATTCTTCGATATCATGCAGCAATCTTTCCATGCTGCCGTAGTATTACGGACATGCCGCAACATTGCTTCATATCCCTGTTCTGCGCCGTTAATCCCCTGGCACAAGAATTTCACTTTCGCATTATCTCTGACATCCAAAGCAATACCTGCGTATGCAATCAGATTATTTTCAAAATATACTTTCGGGGATACGGCACATACATCTTGCCTCTGTGCAAACATCAGCATTTCTTCTACCCAGTCCGGATTCATTGGCAGACAATGAACATTTATCATAACTGCGTATTCTTCTTTCATACTGTCTATCTGCTTATTTACATTATCAGCAAATGTACCGTTCTCTTTATTTGCATATACGACACGAATATTTTTATATGTGGTTTTTTCCAAAATCTTTTCTTTTGCCCTGTCATATTCTGTGTTCTTTTCTGCTCCATGCAAAATAAGCAGCACACCTGCATTGTCCGGAATTTCGTAATGTACACGGTAAATAGTCCGATACGGAAGATTACTTTCAACTTTCCCCGGCTCTTTCGTTCTTTCTAACTGTTCGCTGACTGCATGTATTGCAGCATCAACCGCGTAACTTTTTGAATCCAGATTCATCGAAACTGACTGTGGATGAACTCTCCAGTAATACAGAACCTTTGGAATGTGTACAATCTTTTCTGCCTTTTCCGTCAGTCTTAAAACCATATCATGATCCTGGCTGCCGTCAAATTCCGGTCTGTATGCCTGTCCAATCTGATCTAAAAGTGATTTTTTGAATACTGTAAAATGACAAATATAATTATGGGCTCTTAATTCATCTTTTCCAAATCCAGGTTTGAAGTTAAAGTCTGATGCATCCTCGATTTTTCCAGAGAACTTTACTTCATCCGAATATAAGAAATCTGCTTTTTCCTCTTCAATTACTTTCATCATTTCATATAATGCTGACTCATGCAAGATATCATCATGATCCAAAAGACCTATGTAGTCTCCTGTTGCAAATTTCAGACATTCATTGGTATTTTCCGATATTCCTTTGTTTTCTTCTAATACCTCATAGCAGATTCTTGAATCTTTTGAAGCATATTCTCTGCATATTTCACCTACGTATTCATGCTCCTTATCACTTCCATCTGCCAGACATAACTGCCATTTTGGATAAGTCTGTTTTTGCAGCGATTCCAATAATTCTCTCAGATAATTCTCTGGTGTATTATACAGTGGTGTAATAATACTAAATGATACCGGTGCCAGAAATTTCCTGTTTTTTTGATTTTCCCGCTCACCATCCGAAATCAGATGAAGTGAACGCACCCGGTTCCTGAATTTCTCTTCTTCTCTTTTTTTTCTGTAATGATCTCTTATTGCTCTAAGGACTGCAAATGGTCCCTGTTTTATCAACATCTTTATTACTTTCTTAATTTTCACTTTTGTACTCCACTATTTGAATAATTTATATAAGAATTTCATAAAAGCTATTACGTAAATGATAAATAACAATAATACACAAAATGTCTCTGCATCAAACCGGTTCGTAACCGCTTTCATGATCAATGTTCCGTCTGTCTCTTCATCATTGATCCAGAACTTTGTTCCTTGTTCTGTTTTTCTTTCAAAGCAGAACAATACTGCATTGTCCGGAATTTCTCCTTCTGTGCCGATAGAAAAAATATATTCTTTATCTTTACAGTTTTTCACAGTATCAAATTTAAAATTATAGAATTTTCCACTTTCCAGATCCGTCGCTTTCGTTTCGCCATTCGCAACTACTTTCTGCGTTTCTGCATCTGTAAGACTATATTTGATAACCGTATCTGATGGTGTACCTGTAATCCTGCATTTTACCCTAACACCATCCAATGTATCTTCATTACTTTTGAACCGTTCCTGTACAGTTTCATTCAGGAATGATCCTGTTGTTATATATTCGCTGGTATCCACTGCTCTGTCATATATATAATTATTCTTCCCTATATGTGCATATAAGAACGAACCTGCAACAATAATAATCCCTGCAATTATTATCTGAATCTTTTTTTTCATGCTATTACCTCATCTATTATGACTGACTATATTCTTTACAAATTTCATCTGCATCGCCAAACCTTTTCACATGCCCGTGTTCAAGCCATACAATTTTCTCACACAAACTTTCAACCTGTGCAATACTATGCGATACAAATAAAATAGTTGTCCCATGTTCCATCATTTTTCTGATGCGCTCTTCACACTTCTGTTGGAATCGGAAATCACCAACCGAAAGCACTTCATCAACGATCAATATGTCCGGTGTCCCGATCGTCGCAATTGCAAACGCAAGCCTTGACACCATACCTGAAGAAAAGTTTTTGACCGGAACATCCATAAAATTCTGGAGTTCTGAGAATTCCACAATATTATCGTAATGCTTTTCCATCTCTTCTCTTCCGTATCCCAACAATGCACCATTCAAAAATACATTTTCTCTTGCAGTAAGATCCATATCAAATCCGGCGCCAAGCTCGATCAGCGGAGCAACTGTCCCGCAAACTTCAACTTTACCCGTCGTTGGTTTTAAAACTCCTGCAATTGTTTTCAACATTGTACTTTTTCCACTACCATTAAGTCCGATCAGTCCAAGTGATTCACCTTTATATACTTCAAATGATACATTCTTCAATGCCCAGAACTCATCAAACTTCACCTGTTTTTTTAATCTTTTGATCACATACTCTTTAAAGCTGTCGAATTTTTCAGATGAAAGATTGAACTTCATCGAAACATCTTCTACTTTTATGATCGCCTGTTTTTCCATATTTTCACCGCTCCCTATATGTTCAAAATAAATTCATCCTGTGCTTTGTAGAATACTCTGAGTCCGATTACAAGTGCAAGTCCTGCTTCTATCACCGCAATAATAATTGATTTTGCGTCAAAGATTGTATAATCCAACATCACATCTCTGAACATCAGCAGGATATTGGTAATTGGATTCAAATTTACGATTGGTTTCAGCCATGCCGGTAAAATTGACATTGGATAAATAATCGGTGTCAGATACATCAGTGCTGTAATGAATACAGAGTATAAATGCATGATATCTCTGAACTTTACAGCAATTGCCGAAAGAATCAGTCCAATTCCCATAGAGAATATTACTAACAATACCAATGGAATCGGAACAAGGATTACTGTCCAGTGCAATTCCGCTCTTGTCGCAACCATAACCAGAATCAGCGCTGTAAAAGAGGCCATCAGGTTAATAAAGCTTGAAAAGATTCTCGAAATAACAAATAAATATTTTGGTACATAAATCTTTCTGATCAGAGATGCATTTCCAAGAATTGCTCCCATCGCATTTGTCGTTGATTCAGAAAAAAAGTTAAAGATTACCTGTCCACTCAAAATAAACAACGGGAAATTCTCCACATCAAATTTAAACAGATTTGAAAACACGACTGATAATACAATCATCATTAACAATGGATTTAATAATGTCCACAAAACACCTAAGACGGATCTTCGATATTTAATTTTAATATCTCTTGCGACCAGTTCTTCTAACAGCGGCTGGAATTTTTTAAAATTTTGGATATATTGTTTCATTTTCAGCTCCTTATTTTTTCTTCATTTAGAATTACAAACACTTATTTACTAATACTATCTGCCCGATTTCTCGGAATAAAATTGCATTACTAATTGTCATAATGCATAACTGATATTTTTCCAGAGAAATCGTATTTTTTAAGTTCTTATTTTGTATGCACAAATAAACAAAAAATGAAAACGGCAAATAATACCTTGCCTGTACTCCCTGAATGATTTCTTCTGCCACCTCAGTAAACGATATATACAACGCTGTCCATATAAAGACGATTGTAACAATAAAGACAATCAGAAAAGCAATCCTCGTACTGATATCTAATGTTTTTTTCTTAGTTTGCTTATCTCCATATGTATCTGTCAGTGCTACCCCTGTTAAAAAAGCTGCACATAAAGCAGAATATTTTCCATCCCCCAGATATGCAAAAGAATTCAACGCCTTCGGTCCCATGAACGAATCCTGAAGAGTATCTATAACATTTTTTCCCAAAACAACTGCATACGCAAAAGGCTGTTTTAATATATAAGATAACTGTAAAGCTCCGTTTGTATCTCCGCCTCTGGTATCCGATGATTGTTCGGGTGATGAAAGCACCGGCAATAAAAATGATGCCAATAAAGCGAAACATACAACAACTATAATACCTTTAAATATCCAAGCATCTTTTTTTGAATAGAATTTTTCTTTTCTAAGTATCATACAACTTAATATCATCGGAAAATAAACCGCTTTCGGCAGACAGCCTAACACCATACACAATATAAATGCAATACGCCATCGATATTGGAATTTTTCTTCTTTTCTGATGAACTCTCTAACCAAAATGCACATTCCTAATATTAAAAATGCAATTACCGTAATATCATATGTATATACTGTACTCTGATAAATCATAAGTGGCATCATTCCCAATGCACATAATAATCTTTTTGCAATTGGAACAACCCATATTGCCAAACTCATTATCAGTGAATACAGCAAAACATTCGAAAATCTGCCAAGTAACCACATAATATAAAATGGCATATTAAAAATTTTTCCTATTTTTAAAAACAATGCCTGGAATATATACCCCACACTGTTTATTTGGAACGTATAATCATCAGCTACTATTCCACTATAATGATTTTTCGTATTAAGAACTCTTATATAATCTATTTTTTCTTCAACAGATTCTGTATTATCTCTTGTAGTTTCATTAATCATATATGCATTGCCATAATAATAATCAAGCGCTTGTGTTGCAGGTTCTTTTTCTTTTGTACAGCCAATCAGATAAGCATTTTTAAAATGTATTTGTTCATCCCATCCTGTAATATAAGGCGGCTGAAGCACCAGCAGACACGTAGCTGCTATAAAAGAACATACAAAAAAGGCAACTGCAGGATACTTTTTGTTTTCTTTTCTGAATACAAATAAAAACAAAAAAACAAATGTCAAACAACTCACAAATCCACCCAGCATCGGATTTAATTTCAATGAATTATCAATGCCGAAATTAAATACTTTTAATTTGTTATGCGAATCATTAAATTCCAACTCAATTGATGATGTCTTTCCATCAATGTTAACTACTGATCTCGGCATGTCCTGCATGTATTCATCTTTTATATCTTTGTTCTTTTTTACGCCATAAATATTATCTTTTTTTACATGTAGCAAAGAATTTGAAAAGAAACTGGATTCATATTCATACGTGAATTTATTAATATATTGTTTCGGCATTTTTATTATAATTTTTCCACCTTTTTCAGAAACAATATATTTTCCATTTTTTTCTTTTATATTTCCTCTGATTTCTATTTTGGAATTATCAATTGAATGTTTTCCTTTATTATCCCCTGCTTTTATATAATGAATGCCGGCATATCCCCCCATTATCACTCCACCGGCAATTATTGATATACATAATAGCACAATTATCTTTTTAAATTTTTTAATATAATCCTGCATAAAAAACCTTCCTGTTAATTTAACTATGTGTATTTTGTTCATCATTCATTTTGTTCTCATATAAAGCAAGTTCCTGTGCCAATTGTTTCATTCGTATAGACACTCTCGAAATAGCAACCGTTAACACAAAAATAATGATCAATGAAAAACAAAATCCAAAAAAGAATAACATATTTACAGGGGCAGCAATACCAACTAAATCAGATATCCATTTAATTAATTTAGGAAAACAATCCAAAACCAATGTTCCCACACCCACAATCAACCATGCCAAAGCATATCTTAATTCTAATCTTTTTTTTCGAATCATATTAACTATAATACTTAATGCAATTATTACAATTATTGCAATTATAACTTGAATCTTGACCGTCATATTTCCACCTCTAATATTTTCTAATTCTTTCAATTAATATAGCCAACGGAACTTTTATCATGTAATAAACAGATTTCTTTAATGAAATTGATGATACTCCTCCTTCCCTCTCCTTCATAACAACCGGAATTTCTTCCACTTTCATTTTTCTCCGTAATATTGCTACCACACTTTCCGGCTCTGGATAATCTCTTGGATAATCATTAGCAAACAATCCCATCGCATTTCTTCCAACCATTCGGAGACCTGATGTTGGATCTGTAATTGTTTTTCCAGTCATCATTTTTATTAAACAAGTAAAAAATTTGATTCCTATTCTTCTTGTACTTGACGACTGAAAGCCTTTCTTTTCAATAAATCTTGACCCAATCACCATATCCAGTTCATGTTCCATAAGATATTGTGCCATTTTATCTAAAAATTCAGGATCATGCTGTCCATCTCCATCCACCTGTACTGCAACATCATATCCATACGCGTAAGCATACTTATACCCTGTTTGGACAGCTCCACCAATTCCCAAATTAATCGGTAAATTCACAATATTATATCCATTTTTTTCACAAATTTCCCTTGTACGATCTATTGAACAATCATTAATAATTACATAGTCAAATCCCTTTGCATTTTGTTTAATTGCTGTAACTGTTTTCTCAATGTTTTCTTCTTCATTATACGCAGGTATAATAATAATTTTTTTCATATTTAATTGCCTACTCTCCCATGATTTTTACTTCTTTTTATCATTTTTCTCACAAAACTAATCATAAAGTACAAAAATAAATATATAACTGTAACTAAAAAACTAAAAGCAGCGCCCTCCAAACCCTTCATTTCAACAAATTTGTTGGATATAACAGCTGTAATAATCGCAGATGTTATATACCCTATCAAAATACTTTTCGCTTTCCTCATAATTGTTAAAATGTAATACATAAAAAAAGATGCTGAATTAATTCCTCCTGCAATCATCAAAATAATAAGCAGTTTCCTATATGCATGCAAATCGCAACCACTTATTAATGAAAGTGCCGGAATTCCCAATATATATGCACCTATCACACAAATGACTGTAAACGCCATAATCATTGTTAATAATACTACTATTTTTTTTATAAATTTCTTTTCTTCATTTCCATAATACAATTCTGACAAACTCGTCAGTGCCGGTCTAAAAAAGAATGTTGCGAACAAATTCACTATTGACACCGGCATAAATAAAACCTGATAATATGACATACTTTGGCTTGACATATTATTATCAACAGCAATTCGTGACGCACTTAATATATATACCCATAAAAATGCACCTATAAAAAATGGAAAACATTCATATAATATACTTTTCACATTATTCCATCTGCAATCTGGCTTTATTTTCCCATAATACTTTGCAATATTGATATTAAATATTATTACACAGATAAAAGACACAATGATTGCCAAAAGTATCGAAAGCACTATATTTTTTGATATGGCTAATGTTACAATTAATGCAATTGCAGATAGTACAGATCTAAATGTCATAGATTTCCCTGATAAATACAATTTCCCATTCAGTTGAAATTCTCCCTCATATATATCTGCGTATCCATCAATCATTCTATACAAACACATTAAGATAATCACAACAGCTTTGTATGGCACGTATTTTTTTACTAAAACATATGCAATGCTTACAAACATCATCGCCGTACATGTCAATATCTTTGCCCCATGATATTGTGAAAAAGTATACTTTCTATTTGTATCTGTTACCAAAAAAGTTCTCAATTCAAAAAAGGCAATATATAACATCATTTGACTTATTGTTACTGCAATAGAAAACACACCGCCAACTTTTTCCCCTGCGATTTGAATCACACATAGCGACAATGCCATTGAAACAAATGAAAAAATCCCACTCCCAACCATATTCCAAACAAAATTTTTTTTCTCTGTTACGTTTTTTTTTCCTATAATCACTTGCGTTAATCTATCATTCATTGTTTACTTTTGCACCTATAATTCATTCGATTTTTCACTTTTAGCATATACTTTTGCTAATAACTTAGCAATTTGAACCGGCCAAAATTTTCTAAACATAATATAATCTTCTTTGTTTCTTGCATTATCTCCCAAAATAACCGATGTTTCCGATTCTTCATGGATTCTATGATACATTTGTATCTCATTCAAATATACAAAAGATCCTTGTCTTTTTGATAACATTTCCCATGCTTCCCAATCCTCATCACTTCGGAAACCAGGTTTAAATATTTTTTTTGGTAAATTTTTTTTCATATATGTAACTGATGGACAACAAATAGGGCACCCAAAAGCCAAAATTCTTCTTCGAACAAATTTTGATTTCTGAAGTCCCCGTATCCTCAATGGCATTAACATAATTCTTTTAATCTTCAACAGTTTATTTTGATACACTGGTTTTTCATTACGTAATTCTGCATAATCCGTAAAGATAATCAAAGGTTTCTTAACTCCTTTTACTGCCTTACTAATATGTTCCGCATATTCCGGCAAATAAACATCATCCTGATGTGCAATTGTAACCAGCTCAGTATCCGCCATCTTATAAGCATAATTCCAATCTTGAGTAATTCCTTTTTCGCCTTTATTTATAAAATATGGCAAATTATATTTTTTTGATATTTCTTCTAAAAAATCATTCGGTGTTGATGTCACTAATATTATGTTCGACTTGATTGTCTGATTTTTTAAAGATTTTATACATTTTTCCAAATAAGCGCTCTCTTTATACGCACATATTGCAAATGTATGGTTCATACTATTTTTCCTTCCTTTCATCAAAAAACGGAGAGTATCTCCGATATTACTCCCAAACAGTGAAACTTCATTCCTTGAACAAATATCCATGTTCCACCTCTTTGTACAAAATTCATATTTTTAAATCTTCTTAATTTAACATACGGGTTTTTATAACAATCAGGAAAATATTTTTTCATAAAAGTATTAATTTCATTAACCATGGCCCTTCTTATTTTTCTTTCACAATTTCTTCCTATGTCGAAAATGAGGGATGTCCATATTCTACATATAAAAAACTCTAATTCTTCTTCGGTAATATTTTTATTAAATTGTTTTCCAAATTCAATACACTCTTCCATCGCCTGAAATGGCAACTGACTCATTTTTAATTTTCTTTTTTTAAAAGTAACTGTAGTAGATGCTGGATTTGTCCTGTAAAAATAATCTGGCATCTGAATTACTTGTACATTATCTGCTACCATTTCCAACTCAAGCATTAATGGAATGTCTTCACATATAATTCCTTCTTTGTATCTCATGTGATATTTTTCCATTAAACTTCTTTTTATAATCCGATTGCATGATATATATGACGGAATTCTAATGCTTCCTTCAGAATAGTTCGCATTATATATTTTTAATAGATTTCCTTTTTCATCCACCTTCGTATAATTACATAGTACCATGTCTGCATTAGTTTCTTTTGCTACATCCACTAATTTTTTTATATAATTCTTTCCTATATAATCATCGCTATCAATAAATATCAAATATTCTCCTGTTGCAACTTCTAATGCGTGATTTCTTGCCGCTGATTGTCCTTGATTTTTTTGATAGATTCCTCTAATTATTCCTTTATATTTTTTTTCATAATATTTAATAATATCTGCCGATCTATCTTTACTTCCATCATCAACCACTAATATCTCGAACGCTTCCTCTATTGATTGACTTACTATGGAATCCAAACACTCTTTTAAATATTTTTCGGTATTATATACCGGCACGATTATCGTAATTAAAATCTTTTTTTTATCCATGCCAAGCCTCCCTATTTTTAGAACTAGACACTAAAACATTTTAATTATATATTATTAGAAGATGTAAGTCAACCTCTGCATTTTATTTATAAATATAATAGAGGCGCAATTAATAAGTCATTAATTAACACCTCTATTATATCACTTATAACATTTTTTGAATCTCATTAAAATCTTTTCAAATTCATACGCACATCCCGGTATCAGCACAAAAACATACGGATATGTATACTGGCTTTTTCCTTCCCAAAAAATATGAAAAATGATTCCTCCCAAAAAAAACAGATACAACAAATCACTTTTCTCGCGATATTGAGAACTACGCCACCTAAATATACACGAAAATATCAAGATGTTCAATACTAACGCTTTTATAAATATGCTACACACTTTTTCAACATTTTTTCCTGAATACAAAGAGTTTAATATTGTTGATTGTACATAGTCTTTTGTATCAATACATGGTCCACTCCACACCGACTGAAACATTGGTTCACACCACATTGAAACTATTTTTTTTCCATAAAATTTTATAGTCCGTCCCGGATTTTCAATACTTTTTTTTAAATTATCTTTTATCTTTTTTTGTGATATTTCTCCTGCTTTTTCCGAATCATAATTAGCATCTAATGTATATGTTGCATAATTAGAAATGTCATACCAGCCTGGTGCTTTTTCCGTATTTTCCAAGTCAGTCCCCATCGCAATCCAGGCTGTTGACGGAATTCCATTGTTTTTTTCCACGCCAGTCTCAAATTCATATATTGCTCCTATTACTTTTCCAGACATCAACGTCCCCATGATAATTACTATTGCCAGTGCAAGACTTCTATACTCTTTATTCTTCATAAAATCTAAAAACAATATAATAAATACAGCTATAGCACCTATTAAAAAATTCATTTTCAACACAGCTGCAATAACACACAAAACCGCACTGATAATTGCCATACTTATTTTTCTATGTTCTATAAATTTAAGCACAAAATAGAATGCTGCAATCATTGCACAAAATCCTGGTATTAATCCATACGCAAACATTATAAAAAATAATTGTGGCAAAAACAAGAACTCCAATATTATTACAATTTTGTTTACACTTACATTACATTTAAATATCAAATTAGATATTCTATAGCCAAACCAATTAATCAAAATAATCTCAAATAAATTTATTATATACATTATTTTTTCATTTTTACATATTTTCAACAAAATGCGATCATACGAAACCAATCCCAATTGATTTGGATATATATATAAATATCCTCCTTTTTTTAAACTTGCATAATTTCCATTTGAAATCTGTTTAGCAGCATCTAGTACATATTTGGCATCTGCTCTTATGCATACTTTAATATTTAGGACCATATATATCATAATTGCGATGTACATAATAGTAAATGCCACAAAAATAGTTTTTTCTGAGAATTTTTTCAATCCGCAAAACATACTACAGATAATTATTCCCATAACTACCGCAAAAATAATAGATTGCGGTTGAACAAAATATGATACTTTTTCACTTTCATCATAAGCCACACGTGCAGTAAATACACAATTTAATACCATTATAGTTGTAATAGCAATTACTATAATGTAGTGCATAATTTTTCTGCTTATTTCTTCAAGCCACTTCATGTTTTAATCTTCCTTATTGTTAGATTAGTATACAATTACTTTTGTTCCGGATGGAATGGTATCATAAATCCATTTTGCATTTTCAATACTTAGTCTGACACATCCATGTGATGCATTAATACCTAATCTCCCATCAATAATTGTTGATTTACTACCTTGTTTATATAAAACTGAGTGGAATAAATAATTACCGTAGAATTGTGTATAATACCAACATGTATATCCTGAGCCAAAAGAGGTTCCTCGTCCTTGAACCGTAAACGCCCCCTTTACAGTTGGTGTAGACATTGCTCCTGATGTACACGGCCAATATTTAACTTCATTCCAATTATTGACATATCCTCGATAAACTCCCACACGATTAGCTGATGTATCAACTAAAATCAGCCATCCGGTATTACTGTTATATATTTGTGCTTTTAATTCCATACCATTTAAAAGCAACGCACCTGTAACTGAATCAAATCGATATGTTTGTCCTCCGATTACTTGCGTACCATGCAGCATTGCTCCATCTGCTCCATAATACACTTTTTTTCCTGGTAAATTATACCAACCTGTTACCATAGCGCCATTCCATGTATTAAAATAATACCAGTTTCCATTTATCTGTTTTTCTCCGTAACACATCTTTCCTTCCGAATTGTAATATACTTTACGTCCTGAAAGCTGATACCATCCAGTAATCATCTTTCCTTTATCAAAGCAATACCAATTCCCATCTATCTGTTTTTCTCCGGAATACGGTTTATCATTTTCATAGTAATATGTTTCACCTTGTGTTCTATAAAATCCCTTAATATATATTCCTGTGACCTTACAAAAATAATATTCCGTTCCATTAATATTATTCCATCCATATTGCATAGCCCCGTATTTATTATAATAATATGTATGTCCGTGATGTTCGCTCCATCCGGTTGCCATTTCTCCTTCTTTTTCTGGATTGAAATAATACCAGTTTCCATCGATTAATTTTTCACCGTAATATCTATCATTGCCTGAATAATAATATATTTTATCATTTTCCTTTCTCCACCCTGGTTTATGTATTCCATTCCATTCATCAAACAAATAAAATGTTCCCTCTATTTCACTCCATCCATGACACATTTTTCCTTCTTTGTCATAATAATACACATTTCCATGATGATTTACCCATCCCGTTTGCATTATTCCATACACGGGATCAAAATAGTACCAATTTCCATTAATTAGTTTTTCACCATACTGCATAATTCCATCAGAATTATAATAATAAGTATGTTCATGATGTTTAACCCATCCTGTTTGCATAACCGCAGTTACCTCATCGAAATAGTACCAATTTCCATTTATACGACACTCTCCTTTGGCAATTCCGGATGATGTATAATAATATTTTTTTCCGTCTTTTGATTTCCATCCTAATTTCATTGCTCCGTTCCATGTATCAAATTCATACATAAAACCATCTATCTCTTGTTTTCCATATAGCATTTGTCCCGTTTTCAGATCGTAATACACTACTTTCGAAGGCAATTGTAAGAAACCTGTTTGCATTGCTCCAGTCAATAAATCAAAATAATACCAATGACCTTCATATAACAATTCTCCATAATGCATAGTTCCATCTGGATTATAATAAACAATTTTACTTGGCAATTCAACAAAGCCTGTAGTTAAATTTCCTGTTTTTTCATCAAAATAATACCAGCTGTTATTTATCTTTTCTTCGCCATATTTTTGTTTTCCGTCATTTCCATAATAAATTTTATTACCATTATCTTTATTTACGAATCCAGTTAACATTGCCCCATTAAATGTATTAAAATAATAATTATCGCCATCTATACACTGATTTCCATATAACATTTTTCCAGTATTTTGATCATAGAAAACCATTTTTCCAGGCAATTGCAAGAAACCTGTTTGCATAGTCCCTAAACAAGTATCAAAATAATACCAGTTTCCATCGATCTTTTGCTCACCATACAACATTGCTCCATCTATTCCATAATAAACAGTTCTTCCATCCGTAAGTTTATAAAACTTATTTTTTACCATTTCTCCATTTGAATCAAAGCAATACCATTTTCCATTTATGTTCACCTCGCCAATAAGCATGCTTCCATCAGAAGAAAAATAATGTTCTTTTCCATCTGCAAGCGTTTGAACTCCAAATTGCATCGCCCCATTCCATGTACTAAAATAGTAATGCTTACCACTTATTTCTTGTTCTCCATACTGCATTGCTCCTTCGGTTCCATAATACACAATTCTCCCATCCGGTAATTTCATAAAACGATCTGTGACTTTTTTACCATTCTCAAAATAGTACCAATTCCCATCAATCTGTTTTTCTCCTGTATATAGTTCATCCTCTTGCTCAATCAATGCATTTTCGGCATATGTATATTGTTGTAATCCTACTCCACTTAAACCAAATACACCAAGCATTAATCCCAATACAATACCCTTTTTCATATTTGCTTTCCTCTCTTTTTTATTAATAACTATTTAATCCGAATACCATCGTTATTATAATAATGTTTATTCTTCCATCCGTTTTTTAACATTGCTCCATCCCATGTACTAAAATAATACCGATTATCTCCTATCTTCTGTTCTCCATACTGCATTTCACCTTTTGTATTGTAATACACAACTTTACTTCCAAGATTCACAAACCCTGTCTGCATTGCTCCTGTTACTGGTTCAAAGTAATACCATTTTCCATTTATCTGTTTTTCTCCATAACACATACTTCCTGTTGTACTATAGTACACGGTCTTACTTCCCAAATCAACAAATCCTGTCTGCATTGCTCCTGTTGCAGGATCGAAATAATACCATTTTTCATTGATTCTCTGCTCTCCATGGCATTTAGCCCCATTCGTTCCATAATAGACTTTTCCAATATCAGTATCTCTAAATCCTGTAAACATTGCTCCATTGAATGTGTTAAAATAATATTCCTCACCATTTATATTTTGTTCACCGTAAATCATATATCCTTCATTGTTATAATATACGATTTTATTTCCCACATTCAAAAATCCTGTCTGCATTGCTCCTGTTACTGGCTCAAAGTAATACCATTTTTCATTTATTTTCTGTTCTCCGTATCTCATAGCCCCATTATCTCCATAATAGACTATTTTCCCCGGTAAATTCCAAAATGTTGCTTTTATCATTTTCCCATTTTGATTTTCATCAAAATAGTACCAACTATTATTTATTTTCTGCTCTCCATATAACTTTTGAGTTCCCAAATAACAATATGTTGCGCCGTCTTCTTCTACTAAGTGTATTCCGTTTAATGTTCCAAAATCCATATTCAAATCAACTGCTGTTGTTATTCCATTGACACTTCCTTTATCAGAGCACTGCCACATTAAATATTTCCCTGAATATGTACATTTATAATTATACTGAGCTACCCATTTTTTATAATTATTAAATGTTGCATCTGTCAAATAGTTAGTAAACCAATCTGTATTTGCGTATATTCCAACTGTATAACCAGCTGCTTCTATTTTATTACAAAATGTCTCTGCAATTTTTGCAATTTCTGCAGCACTTACTTTATTTCTCACTTTAATTTCTTCTAAATCATAATAAATAGGATATGTTAATTTTTTTCCCTCAATCAATCTCAATACATGTTCAGCTTCACTTGCTGCTTTTTGAACAGAATCAGCATAAGAATATATATACACACCATACGGTATTCCTAATCTTTCACATTCCGACACATTATAACTCCATTTTCTGTCATCTTGATTCGTCTGATTCATACCATATCCACATCGAATAATCGCATAATTCACATCCGTATTTTTTACCTTGTTCCAATCAATCTGTCCGTTATGCTCACTTACATCTATTCCTTTCGCCACAACTCCTTCTATTTTTTGTCCCAAGCTGTTATAAAAATTACCATCAATATTTGTCCATGGCGCAACTGATCTTGCCGCATATCTCGCCGCTCTACTATTTGTTGAATCTTGAACTATTAACTTTCCATTTTGATATCTCCAACTGTTTGCCTCATCATTTTTTTCAGCCTCATTCAAGTCCGTTTCTTCTAATGATTGATTTTGCACATTTTCTTTATCATTATCGTCAGTCAATTCCTCTTGGGGATTGATATCATTATTCTCTGCATAACTCTCATCAGTTGTATTCTGTAACACATTTCCGTCACTAATTTCTGCATTATTCTCAATAGCATATGCATTACTAGGCATTCCAGAAACGCACATTATTCCCATCATTATTACTACACTCATTCTTATATATTTATTCTTTTTCATCCTTTTACCTTTCTTTAGTTCATTAGTCATTAATGCTATTATCTTTACTTGTTCTTTCACTGATAATATATCTCGGTCTATGCTTTACTTCCAAATAAATTTTTCCGATATACTCTCCCAGCACGCCTAAACAAACCAACTGAATTCCTCCAATAAAAGCAACAATACATACCATACTAGCCCATCCTGCAACAGTTTTCCCTAAAAGTGCCATAATAATTGACCATACTACTCCGCAAAAACTTAATATTGCAATACAACTTCCTAGACAAGTTATCATTCTAATCGGTTTTATGCTCAGACTAGTAATTCCATCAAAAGCAAGTGCCAGCATTTTATTCAATGGATAATGGCTTTCCCCTGCAATTCTTTCATGCCTTTCATAATATACGGAAGTACTTTTAAATCCAACCAGCGGAAACATTCCTCTCAAAAATATATTAACTTCTTTATAATTCGAGAATTCGTTTAATACTCTGCTCGAGACCAATCGATAATCAGCATGATTAAAGACCACTTCTGCTCCCATTTTATTCATCAACCAATAAAATCCTTCTGCTGTAAATCGTTTAAAAAATGTGTCCGTATCCCTTTTGCTTCTTACTCCATATACAATTTCACTACCGTTAAGATATTCATCAACCATTAAATTCATTGCATTAATGTCATCTTGTCCATCACAATCTATTGAAATTGTTATATCGCACTCATCTTTTGCCTCCATCAATCCTGCCAGAACTGCATTCTGATGCCCTCTATTTCTGCTTTGGCTAATTCCGATATAATGTTTATTTTTTTTGGCTAAATCACTAATAATTTCCCATGTTTTGTCTTTACTTCCATCGTTAACAAACATTATTTTACTTGAATCATCAATTTTATCATTTTGAATTAATTCTGTTATTTTATCCAAAAACATTTCACATGTTATCGGCAAAACTTTTTCCTCATTATAACAAGGGATTATAATATACAAAGTTGGTTTTTTCATTATTGTCACCTTTCATCTACTTTCATTAAAGATATCTATGCTACTGTTAATAATAGTATAATAATCCTTTCTTTTTTTATCAAGCGGTTTTATATTTTAATAGTATTTTATCGATCAAATTAAAATTCTATAAGAAATAGTGCAATCTTTAAATACAATTTTCCTCATTTTTCAATTTAATTCTAAGATAAAAAACATCCCTCAAGCAGATTCAAATTATTATTTAACTGCTCAAGGGATATTGTATTAATTCATTATTTCTGTATACTAATTTGATATATTTTTTGTTGTCTGAGCAATATTGTACAAATCACCATTTCCATCAACAAGATATATATGAATATTATACACTCCTTCCGATGAATCGTACCCTCCTATATCGATGTTACCTTTCCACTTATTTCCATCATACATTGCCAATGGCACCCATTGAAGATCACTCTGATCATCATACTTCCACACAGCTGCCATAATAGACTGTATTCCCTTATCCGCATACTTTACTTTTTTTACTGTAATTGGAATTTCTTTTGTTTCAGCATTATATTTTCCTGCCTTAGCCTTCGCTATCGGATCCGTCTGCGCAGCTATCTCTTCTTCATATTTTTTCTTATCTATCTGTGCCATCTGATTCAATAATTTAGACTTTCTTTTCAATTCTTTTTCTTCTTTTTCGATTCCAAACCGCTCTGTTAAAGTCTGTTGTGTCGAATATAAATTCGTTCCAAGTCCCAGACGATCACCCTCTATCTCAACTCCCATTGCAGCAAGTGTTGTCGGAAAATTATCAAAGGTCGTATAATTTCTTTTCTCATTAGTTTGTTTCTCTGCTCCGGCATTAATATATGTGGTGTAGACCCGTCTTTCGTAATCCTTATCCACATCCTCACAAAAGTCACTGTCCATCGTTGGATGATCTCCTGATATGACGATCGTTGTATCTGCAGCAAAATCCTGCTGCTGTACCCAGTCAACAAATTCTTTTACTTGTCTGCTTGAACAAGCCATTACATTCGCATACTGATTATCTCCGAATGTATCCGGACAAATATCACATACATATCCATCTTCAAAATGTGTATCCACTGTCAGCATCGTAAGATTAAAAGGATTATCCTGCTGAGCGAGTTCTAATAATTTTTCTTTTGCAAATCCGAACAATTTTTCATCTTCATATCCCCACCAGACTTTATAATCTTCCGGAATCAGACCATTATCATGTGCATAATCGTAATCCATGATGTCATATTGACCATGATCTGTAAAATATAATTTTCGTCCACCGAATGTTGCTTCTGAACCGATTAAAAGTGTCTGTGAATATCCTTCGTTTTGGAGAATATCTCCCAACGTTGTTATTCCCGGGAAAAATGAATCCTGTGTATCCATACCATTTCCATCAAGCGAGGTATTCAACGGCAACCCCGATGTCTGCCCAAACATCGCTCCCATCGTCCAAGTCGTCCCCGGCATGGAATAGCCGCCGTTCAATTTATTGCTTTTTCCTGAAAAATCCTCATTTTTCTGTGCAAGCTGTGTCAGCTCCGGAATTACATTTTGTTTAAATGCACCACCGTTTTCTTTGTCTGCATATGTCATTTCCATTGATTCCAAGAAAATATATATCAAATTACGCTTCTGCTCTGGAAATGTAATATTTACACTTGATGGATCTACATAATTATCATCGATAAATGTAGAAGATGTACTTTGTCCTTTCATATAACCTGTAACATCTAATCCATTCCACGTTACACCGACTGTAATCCCTGTCACCGCAACAGCTCCTATAGAACATACTATAGCCATTTTCTTCAAGATTCCTGCATGCTTTCTATTTGCCGCTATTACAAAAAGAATACATCCCAAAATCAATATCACCGGAACTGCACATTCATTACAATAGTCCTTGATCATATCGGTATTTGTACCCTCTAAAGGTGCTGTAAGATGATATACCAGTTCATCCATTGTCAGATTTGTCCATGTTTTAAACATCCATTTTGCACTGAATGCAAGAAGCGATGCTAACAACGCCAGTATTGTGCTTAAAACCAATCCTATCACTAAGATTATCTTATGTTTTTTCTTCATTATTCTTCTCTTTTCAATTATTTTTCGTATGTAGGCGAAAAATATTATATATAATTTTCACAAGTGTCACAACCAAAATCATTAAAATTTTATCATTTTTTCACACTTTACGTAAATTATTCCTTAAACACAACCAACCTCTGTCCCACATAATTAAATACCACAAATGCACCCATTCCAACCAGCATAGACAGATTCTCCTGCACACTCTTACTCTGATTATGAAGGATCCATGACACAACCGGCTTTGCCATCCCATATGCCAACAGATAACATATTGTAATATTAATCACGAACATTCCCAGTTGCTTCCAGGACTTTTCTTTGTTTTGGAAGGTAAAGTATTTATTCAGGAAATAACTCACGATACTTCCTACCACATAATTCGATGCTGAAGATACCCAGTAGCTCAGATGCAGTAAATTGTATGCCGCAAACATTACTCCTGTTCCTACTAATGTATTTATAACTCCAACCATGATAAATTTCCAAAATGTAATATCCAGCATATTTTTAATCTTGTCCTTCATATGTTTTCCCTTTCTTCAGCCAAATTTTATTTATTTCATACAACAAACGGCTCATGTCACACACAAGCCGCCTGTCATATTTCCTTATTACTTTTTCTTACTCTCCAAGCCCGCTCTCGACCGCATCCATCATTGCTTTCATGGCCTCTTCTTCATCTTCCCCGTCGCAGATAAGCTCGATTTCATCTCCCGATTTTACGCATGCTCCAAGGACACTCAATACACTTTTCGCATTTGCTGCAGTGTCATCGTTATACATGAATTCTACTTTGCATTTGTATCTGCTTGCTATGTTACAGAACATCCCTGCAGGTCTGAGATGTAGTCCCGTCGGATTTGTTATTGTAACTTTCTGTCTGATCATAATGTATTCTCCCCATTTCTGTCTGTTATTCGCTCTGGCCGTTCTGATTGTTTTCATCTGTCTTTGTCTGACTGCTGTTCTGGCTTTCCCCCTGTGTTTTACTGTTCTGCTTTGAGTTTTCAAGCGTGATCTCCACATTCACTTCATTCACAAGCTTGCAGCCATCCGGCAGTTCGACAGACACCGGAACGGTATATGTACCAGGCTCTGTATAATTCTTAAGATCAATGCTGACTTTCTTCGCAGGTGAGAACAGATTCAGCACATCATTCGGTCCCTTCACCTGTATCTCCAGATCAACAGTAGATCCGTAATTGATGCTCAGTCCGTCCGCTATATTCTCCAGGATGATCGATCCTGTCGATATCTCAAAGCTCTTTGTTCCCGGCTGTTGTACCTGGATGGATATTACCACCTTATTCGCATTCTCTTCCGCAAGGGACACACCGCTCGGAAGATAAGATGAGATATCAATGGTCTGCTCCGTTCTCTGTGTCAGTTCTTCTAATTTCAGGGCACTCGGTGGAATATCGATCTCTGAGATCTCTGCAAGTGTACTCTTATCACCTGTCACTTCCACTTCCTGCGGTTCTACCGTGATCTTGCCAAGTTTATACCCTTCTGCTGCTGACACCTCTGATGTATCCACTTTAAGCGGCACACTTTTTACCTGAAGCAGTTCTACTTCAACACTGACTCCTTCTTTTCCAAGGTTGTTTGCAAGAAGTGTCTGGTCGATCACGTTATTATTTGCATCATACAGTACCAGTTTTGCTTCTACCGTCTCATCTTCGGATAATCCGGATACATTTGCTTCTGCTGTTACTTTTGCAATATTGTTAATGATTCTCTTCGGTCCGCGAAGTGTTACTTTTTCCGGAAGTGCTTTCAGGCTTCCCACTTCATATCCGTTTCTTACCGTTCCTGTTGTTGTCGGTGTGATTGGGAAATTATTCTTCGCTTCCTCATCTATCTGGATCTGCAGATTTCTTGGATTTGCCGTTGCCTTTTCATATTTTCCTGTATATCCTTTGACCGTTACTTCAATCGGCACCTGTGTACGAAGCGTCAGTTCTTTCATGTTCGCTGTCGCAACAATATCCTCTGCCCTGATCTTATCCAGTACCGACCGCTGTGCTGTAACTGTTACATTAATCTCCTGTGTGTTATCCACGATCTGATACGTATTATTATTGTCTGTAATCACTTCTTCATGCGTTACCTGCACCGGGATATTGGAAAATGTCTTGTCATCCACCGGATCATCGATATTCACTACAACCAGCCATAAGAATGCCGCAATCAGGAAAGCCAGTATTTTCAGCGCAAGATTGTTAGTTATTCTTTTTCGCATGCTTCCGCCATCCTTTCCAAATTGCCTTTATTCTGTTGGTTTCACTGCTCTTATGCTGTACCTCTTCCAGCTTCACACGAAGTTCTGCTTCATTGATACTTCTTGTAAGCTCTCCTCCCTGTGCGACTGACACAGCTCCTGTCTCTTCTGATACCGTAATGACCAGTGCATCACTGACTTCGCTCATTCCTACTGCCGCACGGTGTCTGGTGCCCAGATCCTTGCTGATCCCCATATTATCCGAGAGAGGAAGATAGCAGGTTGCCGAGACGATCCTGTCACCTCTTACGATGATCGCCCCATCATGAAGCGGTGTATTATGTTCGAAGATATTGATCAGCACCTGACTTGATACCAGACAGTCCATCTGGATTCCGGTGCTTTCATATTCCGTAAGCCGTATTGCCTGTTCTACGACGATCAGAGCCCCTGTCTTGACTTTTCCCATGGCAAAGCATGCACGGATAATATCCTCTCTTGTTTCTTCACTGAAACGTATCTCCCGGTTCTGTTCAAAAGGAACAACTGATGTCAGGAATTGCTTCTCTCCAAGCTTTTCCAGTGCCCTCCGCAGTTCCGGCTGAAATACTACAATTGCCGCTGTAGCCATAACCGTCAGTGAATTTCTCGCGATGAACAGGATCGTATGCATCTTGAATATAGCTGCGAGAAGAATAAAGCCCGCAAGTACAATGATTCCTCTGAGCAGCATCCATGCTTTCGTATTCTTTATCCATATGATGATCTGATAGATCAGAAAAGTGAGGATCAGAACTTCTATGATATCTGTGATATGCACTCTCGGAATATAAAGTCCAATTCCATATTTATCAATAAAATCTGCAATTGTCTGTCCCATTCCTCTCACCTCCCTGCATGGTTTTTAATGATTTTTTCTGTCTTTCTATCTTTTTCTGCGGTTGCCTGCATGAAATTCATTTTCCAGACTCTGTGTCAGAAGCATCTTATCTACATCTTTCATGTCATGCTTTTTCGGTGCCGGTCCTCTCTTCGGCGAATGCTTTCTTGCCTGACTTGCCCGGATCTGTGCCGGACTTCTATAGTCTGCATCACCATATGACGGCTTCCGTTCTGTTTCTCTTTTCTGTCCATGTCCCGCATGTACTTCCAGATCGATGGCTTTTGTCTCTTCTTCCGCCGTATCCTGCGACAAACGTTTTACCGCTTCTGCATCGATGATCTCCGTCTCCTGACGTTCATTGATCTTCTTCACAGTCTTCTCCGGCGTTGTCATGGCAACCTTCGGTATTGCTTTTACATAGTAATAATATTCATCGTCTTCAAACTGCAGACGTTCACTTCTTGCATAATCTACCGAGAACAGGAATAATTCCAGCACAAGTCCTGCAACGGCTGCCACAATATTTCCTATGATCAGCGGACCATAGGAGGTGTTTACGCCCAGTGCAATACTTCCCATTGCCGTTACGACCACATTGGCAATTGCTCCCGCAATAATCCCAATCTTCCAGGCATGATCCAGTTCCTGTCTGCGAATGGTATAAATGATAAAAAATCCAATGATAAATGCAACTATGTAGAGCCACATTTCTTTATTTTGGAACACTTTCTGTACGTATGTGCTGATCTCGGCAAGCATTGCCTTACTTCCAGACGTCTTAGATGCCGCACTTATTTTCTTAAGATATTCCATCATATAATATACAACAGTTCCACATCCCATCGGTACAAGACTTACCGGTGTATAGATCAACGCACATGCAACCGGTACCACAAACGGTATCTTAAGTGCAAATGCAATCGGTGTCAGAAGCACAACAAATGCCATCTTCGGTGCCAGTCTGATATAAAATATATACATGATCAGGAAGATCAGTGCAAACACTGCGAATATGCCTATGGACGCTGCCAGTGTATGTGCAAGCAGCAGTATCGTTGCAAGCACCACCATAACCGCAGGTGGAAGGAAAGTAGCAACCACAGCCAGCCCCAGAGAGATCACCGGTGAGGAAAGTGATTTCATAAATCCTGTATTCTGATTGATCATTGTAAATGTTATCATTGCCAGTATGAACTGAAAGGCTTTATCAAATGACTTGGAATGCTTCCCATAAACCGCTTCTATTCTTTCACGTATTACATATATATTGTCCATCTATCTTTTCTCCTTTTCATACATTTTCAGCAGTTGAATCAGATTATGATTATACTTTTTCACTCTTTTCCTTGCCTTTTTGTGTTTCTCATTATAAATGTGACTGGCAATTCCGCAATATACGATCACCACACCCACATAGCCTGCCAGAATGATCAGAAAAAGGAACAGGATCAGACCATTCGACATATTACTCATTATATCCTCCACACCGGCCAGTAAAAGCAGCGCCACCAGACACACATAACCGACTGATACGCTCAGAAATGCATATATAACGTGCAGGCTTGCATAATCTTTTCTATAATAGGAACTGATCTTAAAATCTTCTTTTCCATAAGTCTCTTCATAGAGAGCAAGCTTTGTCATTAATTTTACTTTTCTCTCATCTAACATATATCCACCTCAACATGATATTAATTCCATAAAAACATCATTTTAAGTATAACAAATATCAGTACCCTTGTCCAATACTTATAGTTAAAAAATAAACCTTCTCCACGCCTTTTTCCTTTAATGCTTTTGCCGCCGCATCCAGTGTATTGCCGGTCGTATATATGTCATCCACCAGCAGCACCTTCCGGACAGGGCGAAATGCCGGTGTTACCGCAAATGCATTTTTCAGATTCTTTTTTCTCTCATTATGTCCAAGTTTCTTCTGTGGACTGGTCTTCTTTCTTCTTGCCAGGCTTTTACTGTCCACCGGAATGCACAGCATCCTTCCCAGGTTTTCCGCAAGAATCTGTGCCTGATTATAACCCCGTTTTCTACGTCTCGCCCGGTGCAGCGGGACCGGTATGATCACATCCGGGTTCCATCGCCGGATTTCTTTCTGAAAATTTTTCACGAGTTCCTGACTGTACAGTTCCCCGTATCTTCTCTGATTGTGGTATTTGAACTGATAGATAGATTGATTCACAGGAGCTTTATGGTTCCATAAGCTTAATCCCTGCTCATAATAATGATGTGTATGCATACAGTCATAACAGTATTCCTTTTCCATACTACGGATCTGCTTGCCGCATTGCATACACCTTGGTTCTCTGATTCTTAAGGATTCCAGCCTTTCCCTGCATTCTGTGCAGATGCCTTCTTTACAGACTTTCTGACAGAATGGACAGGTTTCCGGCCAGAACAGAACAATTATATTTTCTTTGATATCTTGTATGATACTTTTATTCATTAAATTCACGGATTCGCTCTGCGAGACTCGTATTGCGGTTCTGCTGGTTTGTGTTTTGTATCATCTCCTGGAATACGCTTTCACTTCCGATCACCGTCACACATTTTCTCGCTCTTGTGACAGCCGTATAGAGCAGATTTCTATAATAAAGCTGTCTTGGTCCCTGTAACAAAGGGATAATGACTGCAGGATATTCGCTTCCCTGCGCTTTATGGATTGTGATCGCATAAGCCAGTTCCAGTTCATCCAGCAGATTGTATGGATATTTCACCTGCTTCTTTTCATCATATTCGACCGTCACGGTCTCTTCATATGTATTGATCTTTTTGATAATCCCCATATCCCCGTTAAATACACCGATCCCTTTATCGATCGTCATTCCGTACCGGGTGGTGATCTCCCACTCAAGCTGGTAATTATTCTTGATCTGCATCACCTTATCCCCCTCACGGAACAGATGATCTCCATATTCTTTTTCCTGTTTGCCAGGCTTCGGCGGATTCAGATATTCCTGCAGGATCTTATTGATCCGTTCCACTCCGAGCAGGCCCTTTCGCATCGGCGTCAGAACCTGAATGTCTGCTTCTGATGCAGATACGAATTTGGGAAGTTTCTTCTGGATCAGTGTGATGATATTACTGATGATCATATTCGTATCATCACGTTTCAGGAAGAAGAAATCCATGCTTTTGTTATCCAGCACAACCGGTTCACCCCGATTGATCTTGTGGGCATTGACAATAATATCACTTTCGCCCGCCTGCCGGAATATCTTCGTAAGCTTTACCACCGGAAAACATCCGGATGAAATAATGTCTTTCAGTACGCTTCCCGGCCCTACACTCGGAAGCTGGTTCACATCTCCCACCAGGATCACACGGGTTCCCGGCACGATCGCATTCAAAAGTGCATACATCAACGGCAGATCTACCATTGACATCTCGTCTATGATGATCACATCTGCTTCCAGCGGATTCTCTGCATTGCGCTGGAAACCACCAACTGTCTCATCATCCGGATTGCCGGACACTTCCAACAGCCGGTGAATCGTCTGTGCCTCGCATCCGGTTGCTTCCGTCATACGCTTTGCCGCTCTCCCTGTCGGTGCTGCCAGATAGATGTCCAGTCCTTCGCTTTCGAAGAAATGAATCATCGCATTGATGGTCGTTGTCTTACCGGTACCCGGTCCTCCGGTCAGTATCATCAGACCATGCCTGACTGCTTCCATTACTGCATCTTTCTGCATCTCGTCCAAATACAGTTCTGTGTTCTTTTCAATCTGATTGATCCTGTGAAGAAGTGTCACATCAGCTGCTTCAAAATCAAGATTCAGATCATGCAGCATCTTCGCAGTATTCAACTCCATATAATAATAATGGGAAGTATACACTCTCACCCCCTGCTCTGACTGCTTCATGACGATCTTCTTTTCCATCATAAGATCCATAAGATACTTTTCCATATCTTGTATCTGTACTCCAAGAAGGTCTCCCGTCTCTTTCAGCAACACGTCCTGATACAGATAGACGTGTCCTTCATTCACACTCTGTTGTAAGGTATAAAAGATTCCGCTGCGGATCCGGAAATCAGAATCTGTGTGTATGCCAATCTTCATTGCAATCTCATCGGCAGTCTTAAATCCCACTCCCGGCACATGGTCTGCCAGATGATACGGATTCTCCTCTATCGTGCGGTAGACATTACGTCCGTAATGCTGATAGATCTTTGCTGCCAGTGTTGTAGAAATGCCGAATTTCTGCAGATAGATCATTGCCTGCCGCATATCCTTCTTCTCTTCTACCTGTGAAGCGATCTCTCTTGCTTTCCGTTCACTGATTCCTTTGATCTCTGCCAGTCGTTCCGGCTCCTCTTCGATGATCCGGAAGGTATCTTCTTTGAATTTTTTCACTATCTTTCCCGCCAGAGAAGCTCCGACTCCTTTGATCGCACCGGAACCCAGATACCGTTCGATGGATACCAGATCTTCCGGCTCACATATCTCCGATTCCTCCACAGCGAACTGAAGGCCATACATCTTATGCGTTGTATAGCCTCCTTTCAGTCTTAACAGTTCACCTTCTTCAATATAATGAAAACTTCCGACACAGGTCACTTCTCCATCTGAATTATTCAGATGGAATACCGTGTACCCGTTGTCTTCATTTCGGTAAACAATATGTTCTACGTATCCTTTTATTTCTTCCATTCGATTTCACTCACCCGGATTCCTATCTGAATCTAGATTCCTTTTCTGTCACCCATGAACTCTACGTATTCTCCGGTTCCGATGGCAACAACCTTCATCGGATCATCCGCCGTCATCGTGTTGATGCCTGTCTTTTCCTCGATCAGTTCTTCCATACCACGTAACATAGATCCGCCTCCGGTCAGCATAATCCCTCTGTCAAGGATATCTGCTGAAAGCTCCGGTGGTGTTCTCTCCAGCACGCTGATAACAGCTTCTACGATCTGTCCCGTTGTCTCCCGGAGTGCTTCTTCTGTCTCTGTCGAAGTTACCGTTACCGTCTTCGGAAGTCCTGTTACCAGGTTTCTTCCTCTGACTTCCAGCGTCTCATCTTCGATCATTGGATAGGTTGTACCGATCTTGATTTTAATATCTTCCGCTGTTCTTTCACCGATCAGAAGATTATGTTTTTTTCGCATATAGCGGACGATCGCCTCGTCGAAATCATCTCCGGCAATCTTTAAGGATGTATTTACAACCGTTCCGCCAAGTGAGATGACGGCAATATCGGATGTACCTCCGCCGATGTCAACGATCATATTGCCACACGGCTTTGAGATATCGATTCCCGCACCGATTGCTGCCGCAACCGGTTCTTCGATCAGATGTACCTCTCTTGCTCCTGCTGCATAAGTTGCTTCCTCCACTGCCTTGCGTTCCACTTCTGTAACCCCGCTTGGTACACAGATACTGATTCTCGGCTTCTTGAATGTACGCTTTCCAAGTGTTTTCTGCACGAAATATTTGATCATTTTTTCTGTTACTGTATAGTCTGATATCACGCCCTGTCTCAAAGGTCTGACTGCCACAATATTTCCCGGAGTTCTTCCAAGCATCAGTCTTGCTTCTTCTCCGATCGCCTTGATTGCATTCGTATCTCTGTCATACGCTACAACAGAAGGCTCTTTTAAAATAACACCCTTTCCTTTTACATACACCAGTACGCTGGCGGTTCCCAAATCAATTCCAAGATCTACTGACATTCCCAATTCTCCCTTCATCAAGCTGTCTATATTCCTATCTTTGGTGAGATATGATTATATCACATGCTATTTTTGAGCATGTTCCCATTATAATCAAAATCATTTAAAATAAAAAGACCCATTTTGCTTAAATCTTTATGAACCTTTTTACATAAATATTACAATATGACGAATCTGGACGATGCATTGAACAAAATGTCATATTTCTACCGTTCCAGCATTGGTTTTATATACTTTCCCGTATAGGATACCGGACTTTCCGCAACTTCTTCCGGTGTTCCCTCTGCGATCACGGTTCCGCCTTTGTCACCGCCTTCCGGACCGATATCGATGATGTAATCTGCGGTCTTTATCACATCCAGATTGTGCTCGATCACAATGACTGTATTCCCATCTTCTGTCAATCTGTGGAGAATCTCTGTCAACTTATGCACATCGGCAAAATGCAGTCCCGTCGTCGGCTCGTCCAGAATATAGATTGTCTTTCCCGTACTTCTCTTACTCAGCTCTGTTGCCAGCTTGATACGCTGGGCTTCTCCGCCGGACAGAGTCGTAGACGGCTGTCCCAGACGGATATAAGAAAGCCCGACATCATACAAGGTCTCCATCTTTCTGCGGATACTTGGTACATTTTCAAAGAAATGCATTGCTTCTTCTACGGTCATGTCCAGAACATCATAGATATTCTTTCCTTTGTATTTCACTTCCAGTGTCTCTCTGTTGTAACGTCTTCCCTTACATACTTCACATGGAACATAGACATCCGGCAGGAAATGCATCTCGATCTTGATGATTCCATCTCCGCTGCAGGCCTCACATCGTCCTCCTTTGACGTTAAAACTGAATCTTCCTTTTTTATAGCCTCTTGCTTTTGCATCTGGTGTTGCCGCGAACAGATCCCTGATCAGGTCAAATACTCCGGTATAGGTTGCCGGATTGGATCTCGGAGTCCGCCCGATCGGAGACTGGTCGATATTGATCACCTTGTCCAGCTGTTCCAGTCCCTCGATGCCTTTGTGTCTGCCCGGAATGGTCCTTGCACGGTTCAGGTCTCTTGCCAGACGTTTATAGAGGATCTGGTTCACAAGTGAGCTTTTTCCCGAACCGGACACACCGGTAACACAGGTCATCACGCCAAGCGGAAACTTCACATCTATGTTCTTCAAGTTATTTTCCTGTGCTCCGAGTACTTTCAGCCATCCGGTTGGTTTTCTTCTTACTTCCGGAACCGGGATCCGGATACGCCCGCTCAGATAGGCTCCGGTTACAGAATTTTCATTCTGCATGATCTCTTCCGCATTTCCGGTTGCAACTACTTCACCGCCATGTTCTCCTGCTCCCGGTCCGATATCCACGATAAAGTCCGATTCTCTCATAGTATCCTCATCATGCTCAACCACGATCACGGAGTTCCCGAGATCCCGCAGATGTTTTAAAGTTCCAAGCAATTTATCATTGTCTCTCTGATGCAGTCCGATACTTGGTTCATCCAGAATATATGCCACACCTACGAGTCCGGAACCGATCTGTGTTGCCAGACGGATTCTCTGTGCCTCTCCTCCTGAAAGTGTTCCGGTCGATCTTCCAAGTGTCAGATAATTAAGTCCGACATCCATCAGAAACTGGATTCTGGAATTGATCTCCTTTAAAATCTGTCCGCCGATCAGCAATTGCTGGTTCGAAAGTTTCAGTTCTTTTAAAAAGGTCTGCAGTTTTTCAATTGACATTCCTGTCAGTTCGGAAATATTTTTATCTCCTACCGTCACAGCAAGTGCTCCCGGCTTCAGGCGCTGGCCTTTGCACGCAGAACACGGTGTGATATTCATAAACTCTTCGTATTCTGCTTTCATCGTTTCCGACGAAGTCTCCCGGTAACGGCGCTCTACATTGCGGATCAGACCTTCGAATGCCACATCATAGACTCCTTCTCCGCGCTGCCCCTTATAATATACTTTCACTTCTTTACCGTTTGTCCCATGGATCAGGACATCATGGACTTCCTTCGGATAGTCCTCAAACGGTGTATCTAATGAAAAGCCATATTCTTTGCTCAACGCATCCAGGATCGCATACGTGAAGCTCTTCTTATCCGTGCAGGACTGCCATCCCATAACAGTGATCGCACCTTCACTGATACTGAGACGTTTATCCGGAATCATCAGGTCTTCGTCAAATTCCATCTTGTATCCCAGTCCAAAGCACTCCGGACATGCGCCGAACGGATTGTTGAACGAAAAGCTTCTCGGTTCGATCTCTTCAATACTGATTCCGCAGTCAGGACATGAGAAGCTTTCGCTGAACTGGACCGGTTCCCCGCCGATTACATCCACGGTCATCAGTCCTTCCGCAAGATTCAGTACATTTTCAATGGAATCGGTCAGACGCTGTTCAATACCCTCTTTTACTACCAGACGGTCTACAACAATCTCTATATTGTGCTTGATGTTCTTATCCAGCTTGATCTCTTCCGACAGTTCGTACATATTGTCATCGATCCTGACTCGGACATATCCGCTCTTTCTGGCGCGCTCCAATAATTTTACATGGGTTCCCTTTCTGCCTCTTACGACCGGTGCCAGCAGCTGTATCTTGGTTCTTTCCGGAAATGCCATCACCTGTTCTACCATCTGATCAACCGTCTGTTTCTTAATCTCGCGCCCACATTTCGGACAATGCGGAATTCCTGCTCTTGCATATAATAACCGGAAATAATCATAGATTTCCGTTACCGTTCCTACGGTAGATCTTGGATTGCGGTTCGTAGATTTCTGATCAATGGAAATAGCCGGAGACAATCCTTCTATACTTTCTACATCCGGTTTTTCCATCTGTCCCAGGAACTGTCTGGCATAAGAAGACAATGATTCCATATATCTTCTCTGTCCTTCCGCATAAATTGTATCAAATGCCAGTGATGATTTTCCTGATCCGCTAAGACCGGTCAGTACCACCAGTTTGTCTCTTGGTATGTCTACGTCTACATTCTTCAGATTGTGTTCATTTGCTCCTCTGATCTTGATATATTGTCTTGAATCTTTTTCCTGTGGCATGTAAGTCTATGATCTCCTTTTTCTATATCTTTATTTCCTGCAATGTCTTCTTAAGCTCTATTAACTTATCCCTGAGTTCTGCTGCCGCCTCAAAATTCAGATCTGCCGCAGCTTTCTTCATCTGCTTCTCCAGCTCTTTGATCAGCTTCTCTAATTCTTTCTCACTCATGGATTCCGGATCTTTTTCCATCTGTAATTCAGAAGCCGCCACTTTCCGTGATACTGAGATCAGATCTCTGACTGCTTTCTGGATCGTCTTCGGTGTAATACCATGTTCTTCATTATATGCCATCTGCACTTCACGTCTTCTCTGCGTCTCATCCAGTGCTGCACGCATGGAATCTGTGATCGTATCTGCGTACATGATAACATGCCCTTCTGCATTACGGGCCGCACGGCCGATCGTCTGGATCAGAGACGTCTCGGAACGCAAAAATCCTTCTTTATCCGCGTCCAGGATCGCAACCAATGTGATCTCCGGAATATCCAGTCCTTCCCGCAGAAGATTAATGCCGACCAGAACATCGAATACGTCCAGGCGCATATCTCTCACGATCTCTGTACGTTCCAGCGTGTCAATATCCGAATGCAGATAGCGCACGCGGATTCCCAGCTCACGCATATAGTCGGTAAGATCTTCTGCCATACGCTTGGTCAGCGTTGTTATCAGTATTTTGTGTTTATTGGCAATCTCTTTATTCACTTCTCCGATCAGATCATCGATCTGTCCTTCTACCGGCCGCACTTCTACTTCCGGATCCAGAAGTCCGGTCGGCCGGATTACCTGCTCGGCTCTTAAAAGTTCATGCTCTTCTTCATATTTCCCCGGTGTTGCAGACACGAACATGACCTGATCGATCTTATTTTCAAATTCCTCAAAACTAAGCGGACGGTTGTCCAGTGCCGATGGCAGACGGAATCCATACTCTACCAATGTACGCTTTCTCGACTGATCGCCGTGATACATACCGCCAATCTGCGGAACCGTCTTGTGCGACTCATCGATCATTATGATAAAATCATCCGGGAAATAATCCATCAATGTATTCGGCGGCTGCCCCGGAGCAAGTCCTGCCAGATGCCTGGAGTAGTTCTCAATCCCTGAACAGAATCCGGTCTCACGCATCATTTCTATATCAAAATTCGTTCGTTCCGCAATTCTCTGTGCTTCCAGAAGTTTCCCTTCTTCTTTGAAATATTTTACCTGTTCTTCCAGTTCAATCTCGATATTTTTAATTGCTTTCTCCATACGCTCCTTTGGTACAACGTAATGGGAGGCCGGAAATATTGCAATATGATTCAATGTATTTTTAATCTCTCCGGTAAGCATGTCTATCTCTGAAATCCGGTCAATCTCATCTCCGAAAAATTCCACCCGAATAGCCATATCGCCCCGGTCTGCCGGTACAACTTCTACAGTATCGCCTCGTACACGGAATGTTCCCCGCTTGAAATCCATATCATTTCTGTCATATTGAATATCTATCAGCTGGCGCAACACTTCATCTCTGTCCTTCTCCATCCCCGGTCGGAGCGATACCATCATCTGTTCAAAGTTCTCCGGTTCACCGAGACCATAGATGCAGGAAACGCTGGCAATTACGATCACATCCCTGCGCTCGATCAATGCTGCCGTTGCCGATAACCTCAGCTTATCAATCTCTTCATTTACGGAGGAATCCTTCGCAATGTAGGTGTCTGAGGATGGGACATAAGCCTCCGGCTGGTAGTAATCATAGTAGGAGACAAAATATTCTACTGCGTTATCGGGGAACATCTCCTTGAATTCTCCGTAGAGCTGTGCAGCAAGTGTTTTATTATGAGCGATGACCAGTGTCGGCTTTTGTAATTGCTGGATCACGTTTGCCATCGTAAAAGTCTTTCCAGAACCCGTAACCCCTAGTAAAGTCTGGCATTGATTGCCTTCCTTGAACCCTTTTACAAGCTCTGCAATCGCCTGTGGCTGGTCTCCGGTTGGCTCATATGGGGCTTTTAATTTGAACTCATTCATGGTAAATTCCTCCATTTGTGACTTTTAGTACGATCACTATCAGCCAAAAATTCGTAATCAGATTCGTAACGAAATGCTCATTTTTATGGTGAATAGATGTCTTTTTCACCTCGTTACGAATAAAAGTCACAAAACTGATTTTTGCGGATAAAACAGCACTCGGAAATGCCTGATGATACCAGGCTCCGGTTCTGTCATATTTTTACTGTTTGTTCTTGTAACAGTCCCTATTATATCAAACATTTTTTTGAAAGTATATAGATGAAACCAAGAAAAAGTACAAATGTTCGATTCTCATTTGTACTTTTCTATCTTACTACTATTCTATTTTTTATCATGCTGCGTTGAAATATTCCTCCAGGATTAAGTCTATTTCAATCACTTCTGAATAATCATAATACTGATTTTTCCGTTCTTTTGGAATAACTTCTTCAATAAATGGTTCCAATACATCCAGACAGTCTTCTATGATTTCCTGCGTATCTCCATAGACATCTACTGATATGATTTCCTTGGCATGTCCCAATAAATGCGAAACACCTTTTGAATTAAAGCTATTCTTCAGCAAAATAGTTGCATAGGTATTTCTCAACTGGTGAAAATGAATATCAGGCAAATCCAAGGATTTCAACAAGTCTTTATAGTATTTCTGATGAAAGCCTTTACTCCTTGGATTCCCATATGTAGAACAACAAATATAATTCCAGTCCCGGAACTCTTTTGGTCTGCGTCTTCGGTTCTTCTCATAAGTTTTCCGTTCTTCCAGAATGGCTTCAAATACATAATCCGGTATTGGAAGTTCACGCACACCAGCAGGTGTTTTTGTTTTAATTTCCTGCTTTGTCAGCATCTTAGGTGCACAGTCTCCTGCTTTACTGTTTGGCTTCTTTCCCAACTGACGCTCTACTCTCAACGTCCTGTGAATGTAATCGACATCACTGTATTTCAGACCATTTATTTCACTTCTTCTGAGTCCCATCAATACCGCAAATAAAATCTGCATATGAATCGGTGTCTCCTTGCTTGCCTCAATCAACCGAAGCACCTGCGGAAGTGTCAATGTTTTCTTCTCGTCAATTTTCAGTACACGATACTCTGTCTTTTTTATTTTCTTCGGTAAATTGATTCCATTCGCTGGATTTGTTGCCAGTACATTTTTGTTAAATGCATACTCCAATGATGTTTTCATGATCGTCCTGACATTTTTCGCAACTGATTCATACTTCTCTGCAACTGCATTATATAATTTTCTGATATACCCCTGATTTATTGTAGACATATACATCTTTCCAATCTGTGGAACAATGTAATTCTTAATGGCACTTTTGTAAGTTGTATAAGTGTCGTCTGTTATTCGGGGACGCATAATATCTTCCAACCAGAAAATCATAAACTCCTCTACCCGGATTTTTCCATACACAATATAGGTTCCGGTATGTAGCTGTCCGATTACTTCATCACGAAATGCATTAGCTTCTCTTTTGGTTGTGAATCCCGCATGTTGCTGTGTCTTTATACTATCGTCTACAAACGTCAGCAACACACGAAATCCATATCCCTTTTTGATTGTTGTCACCGAATAGACCTTATATTCTACATATTTCTTAAAGTCAAAGGTCTTATGCATGGCTATCCCTCCGTTCCAGTTCGTTGTGGTACAAATGTATTATTTACAAACGCAATAATCTTATCCTGCTCGTCCATAATCTCACAATAGTATTCATAAGTTGTATGAACGGAACTATGTCCTAACAGACCAGATATTTTAAACAAAGGAACTCCAAGCTCGATCAAAATGGTCGCAAACATGTGTCTGAGTCCATGTACAGTGATATTGGGCAATCCATTTCTTTTACAGATTTTTGTGAGTGCCTGATTCATTGCTGTCAGCGAACGTGGTTCACCGTTTTCCTGACAAGATACATAATCATAATCCTTGTACGCTACCCCCATATCTGCTTTACGCTTATCAATTAACTGTTGTCTGTGTTTCACTTCCCGCATCACCACTTTCGGAACTCTTAATATCCGGTAACTGTTCTCCGTCTTTGGATTCCGTTCGATAACAGCATATTCCGTAATCGTAAATTCCTGTTCTTTCACTTTAAGATTTCCGACAATCTGTCTGCTGATTCTGACCGTCTGCTTTTCAAAATCAAAGTCCTGAAACTTCAATCCAAGGATTTCTCCTTTTCGTAATCCACAAAACAGTCCCAGTAAAATTTCCAGATACCAAGGATTCTTGCTCGCAGCTTCAAGAAAAACCTTCAATTTTTCTTTGCCTAATACCCTTACCTTTGGTTTTGCTCTCGGATATGGCTTTGTCTCAGGCATTGGATTATAGCTTATGAACTTATCTCCTGCTGCATCTTTCATGGCGATGCTCAAAAGCTCCCGCCCTTTATTTCCCGCTGAAGGACAGATTTTCGCAACACGTTCCAGTAGAGCATCTAAATACTCTACTGAAATGTATTTTAATTTGATATCCGCTTCCATACTCGGAAGAATCAGATTATATAATGTATATGCTCCAACCATTCTCGTGGTTGTCTCAATTCTCGGACTGAAAATATTTTCAAACCAGTATTCCAGATAATCGCCAAGCATCACATCTGTCTTTTGCATTTTTGCAATCTGGAGATCTCTCTGCTTCTTCTGGTATCTCTTTTCATATTCCCAGTAACTTTTCTCTGCTTCTTCCGGCGTTTCAAATCCACCTTTTTTCCCATATTTTGTCGTCAAATCGTCCTGCAGCTCTTTGGTTCTGTGATACCATGATTTTCCTTCAAAAAAGACAACTCTCTTTTCCTTTGACATTGTCTCCTGCTGCGTTTCTTTCTGTTTCATTCTGCTCTCACTCTTTCTCTCTCCTCGTCTCCATTCAGCCACCTATCAAAAGAATTGCATGGAATACGATAAGATCTGCCAATCTTCAACACCCGGAATGGTTTTCTGTCATAATAAACATTTTCTATAAATTCATACGCCTTGGAGCGTCCCAGTCCAAGCAAATTCTGAACATCTTCTACTTTATATACTTTCTTCTTTTCCATTTCATTCTCTATCATTGCCATGACGTTATCCTCCTCGTCCTAATCTTTGCGCTTTACTACCGGTAGTTTTTAGCTGTGTAACATCTAAAAACGGTACACCACTAAGATATCCATTTTCGTCTACAGCGTCCAATGTGCGAATTTTTAAATCGCACACTTGACTTTTACGTGTTACTTGTTCTTTCTTCCTATATAATAGTCGTACCCATTCCGGACATTGCAGAACATACATGTATCCTTATATCTCTGTTCTGGATTCACCCGCCGGATATAATGTTCCGGCACATCATAAAAATTGCCTGCACATACTCTGCACAGGCTCACGACTAACGGTTTTTCAATTATCTTCGGTATCCCGGTACTTCTTCGGATTGCTTTATTGATTTTCTCCATTTCTGCCCGGTCCAACGTACACACATAATTTTCCAACCGTCTTTTATCTAAAGTTCTAAGCTGCTCTAACAGCACTACAGAATCCTTTTCCAAAGCTTCCATTTCCGGGACTGCAATGTGTGTCGGCAGTTTCATTTTTTCTTTACTCGTAATTGCTGCCACGATCACTGTCGGACTGTATTGATTTCCTATATTATTTTGAATCACCAACACCGGACGATAACCGCCCTGTTCACTTCCAAATACAGGATCAAGGTCAGCATGATAAATATCCCCACGCCTGACGTTTCTATCTTCCATCTTTGCTTTATCTCCTCTCGACTTTCTAACTGTTGTTATCCCTAAATATGTAAAATACAAGCCTATTTGTCCCCGACGTCCCGACTTGTAATTGGGAAATCATCAGACGGCTGACTGCTGATCAGCTCCACAGGATTTTATTTAAAATAAATATATGGGATTAGGATTTTTCCTCTCCAGGGATCTCCTGAAGCTGCCCTCACTTGTTGCGGCATCAAAGAAATATTTTGTATACACGACTTTATGACCGGACAGGAGTATCATTATGCCTGTTGTCTGTCATCGCCTTGCCAGAAGCATTCTGACAGCTATAACCAGATATTTTTCGCTCAACAGTCCGGGTAATACAAACTGAAACCAAAAGGAAGTATACGGGTGGGATTTCGCTGTCTTTACCCAGCCTGTGTTATGGCGTATTTGTTAATGTGGCTTACGCTCATCACGATAACAACAGGAATGTGCCTGATGAATGTATATGAATTTGTCAAGGTTCTTCCCGCTCCCCAGTCTTTTCGTGACAAAAGAAGAAACAGGTGGATCAAAATATTTCTCTTTCCACCTGTTTCCTCACTTAAATGCTATTTTTCAACCCACTATCTCAAAATCTTTTTCAAATTTCTGATTGCTGCTTTTACAGACTTTGCTACCATCTGAAAAGAGCATCCTTCTTCCTGTGCAATCTGCTCATATTTCTTATCTTCAAAATAATACTTCATCAATCGTCTTCTCTGAATTTCCGACAACTGCTGAATTGCACTATGTAACCGTTCCGCTTCCAGTTTATTCAGAACCGTATTCTCTACATTTTCTTCTTTCTGAAATATCCGTTCATATAAACTGGAATCCCAGATTTCTGACTGTTCCAGATGCCTGTCCACAACATTCATATGCGACACATCCTGCAATTCAAACGTATTAAAAGCTTCATATACATTCTTTCCTATTTCCAAATCCTTGTACTCTTTTTCACCATTACGAAATGAAACATAATATTTTCCGTCCTTCTCATAGATTTCATATGGGTTATATTTATCTTTTCTTCTTTTAGGCTGTCTGCCTTCCATGACCTTTCCTCCAATCTGAATTTTTTTGAATTCAGATCAGTAGGCGGGGCACGAATACGAACAATCGACCTTATTTTGAATTGCTCATTCTCAATATTTAGGTAACAAAAAACGCCCTGACAGATTTCACTCCTATGGACGCATTTAATTCGATATTTTATTACCCTGGATTCATTATTGGCTCTTACCCTAGTTTCAATTCCAACATTTACTAATGAAATTGTTGAGATTTTTTTAATTGAATACCTTCTGTTGAACAGAATTTTTTAGCTGAACTCTTGCTAAGAACCATATTTTCTCCGGTTAGATTCCGGAAAAGAAAATAAGCATACAAATACTGCTCTTTCGGAATCTGTTTTTTTAACCGAAAGAGATTTGTATGCTTTCTCATTCATCGGGTAATACCCTGTGTTTTTTCTAATGTTACACCCTTTTCACTTTTCAAATTTTGGGTAATACACTAAGTTTATGGAGGTATACAAACATGGATATTCCAAAAACATTATTTGCCACTTTAGTAAAACAAGGGCGTATGGAAATGCATTTAACACAAGAAGCTCTTGCTGAAAAACTCGGAATATCGGCGGCTTATCTTGGAGACCTCGAACGCCATAAAGGCGGTCCCAGTCTGGAATTATTTTGTAAAACCATGCAGACTTTAAATATTTCTGCTGATGACTACGTTTATCCAAATCAAAATAAAAATAATTCTACATATGATCAGATTCTTCGGCTCTTAAATCAGTGCAATGATTATCAGTTACAGGTAATTCTTGCAACTACGACAGCTCTGCTAGATTCTAATCCTTTTATTTCTAACGTAGACACTACTAATGATACAAAATAAAACTTGTAAAATACCGATAAATAGCTGATAATTACCGATATTTAAAATTAGTGGAATAAATACTATTACCATATGTTAAAAACAGTTATGCTATATCATTACAACTTGATATAACATAACTGTTTCTTCTTTACGAACATCCTTTTATCTATCAAATACTACATTTTCCTCCACGACACACTTAATTGCTTTTCATCTCGCTAATTATTTTTTCCATATCCGTCGATTTTTTCAAGAGTCCTAAACCAGCCAATAACTGAATACAATCTACATATCCTTGACAATATGCCCTTTGTTCTGACACAAACGCTTCTTCTTCCAAAATTTCTCCATATTGCTTCAACTTCTCCCTGTCCTCATAACTTATATGATCGAGAAGTTTATTCACCTTTTCTTTTTCCATTTTCTTCTTCAACTGAATATTTGCAAGTTCTTGGAAATAGATATAACTTTCTCTGTTTATATTCTCACAACGCAACTGGTTCAAAAAAGAGGATATTTCATTCCAAATATCATTTTCCATAAAAATTTCTCCTGCTTTTTTTGGTATCTTTACTTATTATGCCCAATTTTATATTCCATCATTTCATCAATTCACCATTAAATTTATATCCCATACCCCATACATTTAAAATGTATCTTGGTTTTGCAGAATCTGGCTCAATCTTTTTTCTGATTCTCCGAATTATGCCCATAACATTATCTTCTGCCCCATAATATGGTTCTTTCCACACCTGTGTATATATTTGTTCCTTTGAAAATATCCGTCCTGGATTTTTTGCCAGCAAATATAATATTTCAAATTCATAATTCGTCAATTGAACCAGCTCACCATTACTTTCTACAGAACGATATTCCGCATTTATTTTTAATGCTCCGTAATCAAGTACCCTATTTTGTTTATCAGGCATCTCAGAGTATTTTTTAGCAGACAGAAAATGTAATAATTCATTTAATTTTTCTTCCTCATTTTCATCAAATGTTACAACAACTACCCTTCCCATTTTTATAAAAACCTTTCACATTTCAAATCTTACAAGTGTAATTTTTATCTATTATTACATCTGTAAGATTTAAAGTCAAGTTTTTATTTCGTTGACAGAATAACCTTTTAAGATATATAATATTTTTATTACATTTGTAAGATTTGGAGGAATATCACATGAGCAATCTGCCTCAAATTTCAGAAGCTGAATTTGAAGTTATGAAAATCGTTTGGAAATACGCACCAATCAGCACCAATGAAATTACTGAAAAATTAACACAAATTTCCAGTTGGAGTCCTAAAACAATTCAGACATTGATTAAACGTCTCGTTTCTAAAAAAGCACTAACCTATGAAAAACAAAGCCGGGTTTTTGTCTATACTCCATTGGTCAAGGAAGACGAATATATTCGGCAGGAAAGTAATTCTTTTTTAAAGCGATATTATAATGGTAATATCACTTCTATGCTTGCCTCTTACATTGAGGATGATAAATTGTCTGAAGAAGACATTGCCAGCTTACGGAATCTTCTTTCCAATCATTAACCATGGGAGGAGCATATTTTGATATATTTTAGTTTTCGATTTTTACTCTGTAATGCCATCATTTGTATTTTTTTAGGTAGTTTACTGGGATTAAAAAATTTATTGCAAAGGCAATTATCCGCATGTATGCAATATAATCTTTCGATTATATTTCTTGCCGTTCTAATTGTTCCCTTTTTACCGATAAACTCTGCCCCATCTTCTATATCGTGGAGACATTTGCTGACAGCCAGTTCAAGTACCAATGGTGACATTCAAACCACTTTTCTTTCTGGTAATGGTTATAATTTGGATAAAATAAATGATTTTGCTGTCTCTGTCAGCACCCAAATACCAACTTTTATTCACACATTACTTGTATTTTTCTGGAGTATCGGTATATTCATAATGTTTTTTCTTCTCTACCGCTCAGTAAAACAAGTAAAAGCCTTACATAGTTCTGCTTTACCTCTTCAAAATGAAGAACTAAACGCTCTTTATATAGAATGTTTAAACGAAGTGAACAGCAAGCATACCATTCCGATTTATAGTACAGCATTTTTGAAATCTCCTGTTTTGGCTGGTTTCCTGCATCCTCGCATTTATCTTCCAATTCACTTGATTTCAGATTTTAACGCTGGAACTATAAGCGCAACTGATATTCGCTATATGCTTCTTCATGAACTGCAGCACTACAAGCATAAAGATATTCTAATTGGATATTTGATAAATACAGTAAATGTTTTCTACTGGTTCAATCCCCTAATCTGGTATTTTCTAAAAAGAATACGACAGGAACGGGAACTTGCCTGCGACAGTGCTGTATTACAATTATTGAAAGAAACAGAATACAAGTCATATGGAAATACACTGATTAACTTTGCCGAAACAATAGCTCTGTCTCCATTCCCTCTTACTATGGGAATTAGTGGAAATATAAAACAGTTAAAAGGACGCATTTTAAATATTGCATCATTCCACCAACCTACTTTTAAACAAAAAATTCGTGGATATCTTATATGCATATTCGTCTCTACTATCATCATTGGATGCATTCCCATACTTTCTGCTTATGCTTCTGATCAGACTGGGTATCATTTTGACACAACCGAAAAGAATATTACTCAGCTAAATCTTTCTTCCAATTTTGGGGACTACACTGGAAGTTTTGTTTTATATGATCAGTCTGCTGATAAATGGAATATTTATAATATGGAGCATGCTTCCACACGTGTATCACCGAATTCGACTTATAAAATATATGATGCATTACTTGGCTTGGAATCTGGAATTATTACACCAGAACATTCCACTTTCACATGGAATGGAGAACCATATCCTTTTAATTCATGGGAAGCCGATCAAGATTTAACCTCGGCTATACATAATTCCGTAAACTGGTATTTTCAGGCAATTGATTCACAGGCAGGTTTTGAAGCCGTAAGAACATTTTTACAGACAATAAACTATGGGAATCAGAATACTGGAACAAATCTAAATCTCTATTGGACAGATTTCTCTCTGAAGATATCACCCATAGAACAGGTGGAATTGTTACAGGATTTCTATCAAAATAATTTTCATTTTGACAGTAAAAATATCCAGGCAGTAAAAAAAGCTCTGCTGCTTTCCACTACTTCTTCCGGTTCTCTTTACGGGAAAACAGGAACCGGGCGTGTCAATGGTAAGGATGTCAATGGCTGGTTTATCGGATACATTGAAACATCGAATAATACTTACTACTTCGCAACAAATATTCAATCCTCTTCTGGTGCAACTGGAAGTCAGGCTACCGAAATAACAGAATCTGTACTTTCTAATCTTGGTATTTGGAAATAAATAAAGAGAACTGATAGCATAATTTCCTGTTATCAGTTCTCTTTATTTCATTCTTCTCTACTGATCAATTCTGCAAATTACCTAACCGGTACTGATACCTCGGTATATTATCAATACCATTATCTAAAATCCTGTTTCCAACATACTGAATCGTTCCATCATCCTGAATTTTCATCGTAAGTTCGTGTGTAATAACAGCATCATTACATACAACAGAATCACATACTGCATGAATTGTCAAAACAATGGTTCCATCTTCATTATGCCTGACTTCTGTTACTTCCGGTAAAGACAAGCCAAAATGTGTTGGTGAATAATTACCATATCCCAATCGTTCCCAGATAAACCTATTACTTTGTTCATCGTAGACCGCCCATTCTTTCAATTCTTCTTTTGTAACAGGAAGATATGTCATAATTACATTTTCGAACTCTTCTGCTGGAATTCCCACAACCTCTTTTTCTGCAGTAAATTTTTCTCCATATTTCATTTGATAAAAATATTCATAAAGTCCATTATAATCCAACCCCTGCATATCCTCCGCATTCCAGTTTGAACATAACAGATTGTTTCCCTGATAGCCGAACGTACTCACATATTTTTTTGAATATTCCCGACACTCCTCACTCAAAGGCTTTACCCGGATAATACAACTTCCATCTACAATCTCTGTCACTTCCGGTGGTTCAGGTACGCATAATTCATAACAGAAATTCCCATTTTCAGTATATGCCCATTCTTTTATTTTTGATAGCGATATGTATGTAAGTACAGGCTCTGTATCCTCACTCCAGATCATTTTTGCGGACATCACACTCATTTCTTTTCCATCATAACTATATTCTTTTCTGGTAATTCCACCATCTGTATCTGCTTCATATAAAATTACACTTCCTTTTTCTTCTTGTTCTGCAGATTTTAAAAATTGTTCCATCTTCTGATAATTATCCATAACAGAATAATGATCGGAACCAATAACCGGATTCCCATTTTGTTTGATAATTTCTTTCATCCGATTCATCATTTGCTCAGCAGTGTTCTGATCTGCTTCTTGTATTCCATTATATTCAGAATAAATATCTCGGATAATGCCCATAATTTCTTCACAATCGTTCACAGCTTCCTTTTTCTTGTCTTCATCGATTGGTAGATTATATCCCTTATCCGGATTTTCCATGGTAGTGTTTTTCTGATTCTTCTCATTTTTTACATCTGTGCTGTTTAACGATATCTTACTTTCACAGGAAGTCAGAATCATTCCTATACAAAGTACTAACAAAATACTTTTTCTTTTCATATTGCCCCCTAATTATTACTGTAATTCTCTTCCCACTCTTCTTCTGTTAACCTTGGCATATACCACCCTGCATTTGCATTTTGATCTGAACTGATTACCTTATTTGATAAATACTGGAAACTTCCGTCTTCCATAGGTTTTATCATCAATTCACTGGTGATTGCCTGATCTAACATTCTGATTTCCCATACTGCTTCTATCGTAAGTTTTAATGTTCCATCTTGTAATTTTTCATATGAGATAACTTCCGGATATGGCTCATATGGGAATTCACAATCATATAACCCTCGCGGTCTGTATCTAAAAGTTTTATTATTAGAGTTATAAAAAGTTCCCTTTTCAATCTCGGTATTACTAAATGGTAAATAGGTCTTTATAACCTCTTCAAACTCATCTTCTGGAACTTCATATTCTACTCCACCATAATTTGCTTCATATGGAACTTGCTTTCCATATTTCATATAATACATTTTTTCATAAAGATCATAAAAATCAAGTTCCGTATAATTCTGGTTATCCCAATTTGTAATCAACAGATTATTAAGTACATACCCCAACGGCATAACATATTTTCGATTCAATTCCCGGCATGTTTTATCTAATGGCTGCACTCTGAATCCAGTTTCACCCGGTGCTCCATCAAATCCCGGTGGGTGATATTCCTCCAGAAACAAGTATCCTTTTTCTGTATATTTCCACTCATATGCTTCATATTCATCATAATAATTAGCCTGTGGGCTATTATCCTTCCATTTAACCTGACATAATCGAACATTTATCTTTCCATTCATTGACTCTAAATGATATTGTATAATTTCCCCTTCATCAAATACAACAACAATATCTACTGCTGCCTGTTCTTCTTTCTCTGCTGCTTTGCAAAAATCTTCTACTTTTTCACGATTGACCATATCAATCTGATTATCACAATCTACTGCCGCATATCCTTTTTCTTCCAGACAATTGATAATTTTTCTTTTCACCTTTAATGTATTTAACTCCGACTTCTCCTTCATATAAACAGACCGAAAAGTTTGTGCTGTTTTTTTTACTTCTGCATTCATTTCAGATTCTACGGTTTCTTTCTTTTCTTCTTTTTCCGTAATTCGATTTTGTCCGCACCCTGTAAAAACAATAAGAACTATCAATATCATCGCAAATATCTTACATATGTAATAATTTCTCATAAAAATTTTTTTATTCTTCAAAATACTCATCCAATACTGTTGCATCTTTTTTAACAACATAACCACTTCCACCGATTCCTTTCACATTCTCAACCATACTGATAAGAAGAATTGGTTTGTCCACGCTTTTATCTGCCGTAAACACCGAAAACCACCCGATTTCTTTGCCAGAAGTATCTTCTTTCGTTGCCTTCAACTCGGCTGTCCCTGTTTTTCCAGCCAGCAAAATATCGTCACGATGTGCAGCATATCCGGTTCCTTCCGGATCATTTACAACACCTTCCACCCCTTGCATAATTTCTTCTACATTTTCTTTGCTAAACGCATTTTCTATCCATGTTTCACCAGATGCTTCTTCTTTGTATTTCAAATACGGTTTTATCATATTCCCTTCATTTAAAAATGAAGTATAAATACTTGCCAGATGTAATGGATTTACAAGAATCTGCCCTTGCCCATAACCACTATCTGCCAATTGTATTTCTGTTTCTATTTTATCTGTATTGGAATATGTTGATTCCTGCATCGCAATCTCAAACGGCATATTCTGATTAAATCCTATTTCATTTAAAGTATTCATAAAATTCTCACTACCAATTTTAAGAGCTGCCTTTGCAAAATAAATATTATCAGAATAGATAATTGCATTTTTCATAATAACCGGTTCATATTCATGAAGTGTTGTCACTTGATAAGATCCCCAAGACGAATCTTTCTGCCATGCCAAACCTTCATTTCCAAAATCTTCTTTTGGATCTATGCTTCCCGTTTTCAACCCAATTCCTGCCACAACTGGTTTAAATGTTGAGCCAGGACACCATACTTGACGAAAACGATTATATAATGGCTTCTTTTCATCTTCGTTTAATGATGTCCATTTCTCTGATGATAAGCCCCGTATAAATTCATTATTATCATAAGATGGGGTACTTACCAAAGCCAATACTTCTCCCGTATAAGGATTCATTGCGACAGAACACCCCGGATCTTCTTTAAACTGCTCGTATAATGATTTTTGCAAATCGGAATCTATCGTTAATCTTATATCCATACCATCTTCTTTAAAAATACTTGCAAGAACCTCTTTTACTTCCCCATCACTATCCAAAATCTTTATATCACAACCATCTTTTCCTTTTAATTGCTTTTCGTATAACTTTTCCACCCCAGATCTTCCGATTACACTTTCAGCTGAATATCCTTCCCCTGGATGATTTTCCAAATCTTCTGCTGTTACAGACTGTACATAACCAATTAAATGAGCTGCTGCTTCCCCTAACTCATAGGTTCTAACTTCCACATCTGATAGCATAACCCCTGGAATTTCCAAAAGTTTATTCTGACAATCCTGCTCCTCAAGTGTCTTTTCTTCTGGCTGTATTTTCATTAAATCTATTTCTTCTACTTTCGGAATAGTTTCAATTGGTACAAAAGAATCTTCTTTTACCCACTTTGCTGTGAGTTTGTTATTTATTGTTTCTACATCTATCTCTAATAACTCCGCTATTTTTTCAATAGATACATTCCTGTCTTCCAGCTTTCCCGGTATAATGCCAACTGATGTTGCTACTCCTTTTCCTGCAAGCATTTTACCATCTCGGTCTAATATTTCTCCTCTCTCCGCTTTTGATGTAGTAACACTTATTTTATCATCACTCTCTAAATCTGGAAAAATCAGGCTATCCTGCCATACTAATTTATATCCCTGTTTCGTCTTCTTCAGTTCCGCCATATTGTCAAATTGTATTGTTCCGGCAATTGTATTACATGATGTTTCATACGAAAGCGTAACTGTATCTGCTTTTTTCTCTTTCACAGCTATATGACTGATTTTAATGTCACTGACCTCTATTCCTTCGTATATCTTAGAATTTCGTTGTATGTATTCTTCTTTTGTCAGATAAACTTTTTCATCTGAATCTATCATAGTATACATTACTTCATATTCCTTTTTTTCAATATGGTTCATATATTCCACAAGTGTGTCTTCTGGTGATTCCGTTATCGTCCTTTTTAATAAAACACCTCCTGAAACAGCAATTACTGTTATAGCTACTATCAGCCCAAAAATCTTACAAGCGTAAGATTTTTGGATATTTTGCTTTTTTCGTCTATTTTTCATAGATATTCCTTTCTTCTAATTTTTTTGTTTCTTAAATCTTACGCTTGTAATATTTAAAAGTCAAGTCTATTTTCAGGAATTGTATACTCCAGATTCACCATTAGACTATCACACTTTTTCTCCTGCCTTTTAATATGCCGGGACACCGTATCCATAGATATTACTGCTTCCGATACGGTAACTCCGTCTTGCCACTTTATCCCCACTGTTGCCTTCTATGGTATTGACGGTTCCACCGCTGACACTCTCTACAATTCCAACGTGGTCAATCGTCCCATTATTTCCCCAGTCAAAGAAAATAATATCTCCTGCCACCGGGGTATAACTTCCGTCACGGAACCTACCTTTGCTTTCAAACCACTTCACACCGTCCGAACAAAGAGAAAATTTCGGAATGACTCCACTCTGAATATAACCGCTCTGGTCTGCACACCAGGACACAAAGCAGGCACACCACTCTACCCTGCCTCCAAATCCATACCATCTCCAATAAGTCGTTCCGCCTTTTCCTTCCTGCGATGCTGCCACCTGAACGATTGCCTGATTGCCGATACCTGTCGGGATTCTTCCAAATGCATAATACTGAAGCACATGTGGTACATACTGCTTGTCCCCATAACTGCTCCACCCCATTCTCTGTGCCATCATATCAGAAAATTCTGCTGCATTTGCAAAGGTGTATCCACCCCTGGCTTTCGCCCATTCCAGATATCCATTTCCAAAATTGTAACTTTGCAATGCCAGTTTAATATTTTCCATATCCAGAGGATTTTTTACCCCTGCACGTTCCAGACAGCTTTTTATCTCCTGCACTCCGCAAGAAATCGAATACTCTGGATCAGTGATTCCATTCGGCTGTTTGGGGTATTTTGTATTAAAGCTCCCTTCTGAACACTGCATCGGGTCAAATCCTCTCCCACCTGATTCCTGCATCATAATGGCTTTGATTAGTTCCACATACTCTCCAATGCCATATTGATTTGCATACTGACGGATTAGTGGTTCGTATGCTTCTACTTCTGCACTAACCGAAGAAACCGTACTGGAATTATCCCCACCTGTCATGCATAGAAATCCACCAAATAAAATGACGATAATCAAAATCATAACCGCAATCCAACCACCTGCAGTCAATGCACTCAGTAATACTTTTGTAGCTTCAATCAACGCTTTTATTGCATGTGTTACCGCTTTTGCTGTCTTTTTCACTGCAATCCTGGTATTCTGTGCAGTCTGCCTTGCTGTCTGCACTGCTTTTTCTGCTTTTTTCATAGAATAATGCATTGCCCGGACAGAAGCATTTGCAGTCTGCTCCGATGTCTTAATGCTGGTCTTTGCCGTCTGTTCTGCAGTCTTGACTGATTTTCCAGATGTCTTGATGGTACCCTTTCCGGTATTCTTTACAACCTGCTCCGATACTTTCCCGGTCTTAATGGTTCTTTTATCCCGCTCAACAGTCTTGATTTTTTTTACAGCAAGTTTTTTTCCCTGCTCCTGTGCCTTTTCCCCGCCTGAAGGCGGTACTGGTCGGATTTGTTCTTTCGGCTGGTAAACTGTTTCTTCGCCTGCCAAAGAAACAGAAGCTTTCTCTTTCTTCCGTTCAATAATCTTTCCTGCCTGTCTACGTACCTGATGCCCTGTTTCGTGAAAGATGCGGTCAGCATACTCGCTGGCCGCATCTTCTGCATAACCTACCGGATTATTCTCTCTATCACTGGATTTCTCCGTCGATTGCATGATATTTTCTTTTGTTCTGACATAGGACTGCTTAACATGGTCTGTCACCGTAACCGTCTTATCTAATACTTTAATATCCTTATGGACTTGGCGTGTTTTTATCTTACGATCCATCGCTTTCCTCCATTTGAATCTTTATCTAGCGTTCATGATTAGTTTCTTTTTTATTCACCTGTGGCAGTTCCCGGCAGTATTCCGGATACTTTATGCGGATTGCTTCATAAAAATATGGTGCATGACCACAATCAAACATCTCGTATGGGGTAAACAGACTTTCTTCTCCTTTCTCCACATATCCATTCCACAAGTTAAATGCCAGTCTCGTCAATCGTGCCGAACCGCCTGTCTGCCACCCTTCATGCAGTGCTTCCGGTTTAATCAAACGCTCCTTAAAATCAAACATGCGGTCAACATGATTTCTGGTATCTTCAGAAATTCCCACACAATAGAAAAATGAACTGTAATAACTGTCGTGCTTTCCGCATTTTGCTAACATCTGATAAAAAAAACTTTCATGTTCCTTTGATGAAAATCTGATTTCTGACATATTTTTCTCCTTTTCCGGCACTAAAAAAACGCCACAAATTGTGACGATTTCCGGTGCCATTCTCTTAAATTGATTATTGAAGTTACATTCTTCCTCGGTTGATACTGTCCTCTCCCGGCTTTGTGGTCATCAGTTTATACAACCTTGTATTGGTCGGGAATCTATTGACGAACGGTACAAGTGAACTTCCGTATTTCACCAAACCGCAACCGGCATCTGCATTTGTGATATATCCCATTTGCTCAGTGGAGATATTCAGAAGTGTTGCCAACTTTGCTCTGTCCGGCTCTGCCTGATTAAGCATCACGATATACTCACTGTTGGAAATCATCGTACTTGCAAGAACAGAATCTAACAGATATTCCACGTTCTGGGTAATTGCTGTCGGAAATGCATTACGCTTACGAAATCTTCGCCATGCAGAGTTAAAAAATGCTCCGGAATACTCATTTTCAAATACTACATGAAACTCGTCTAAGAAAATATGAGTTCGCTTTCCCTGTTTCCAGTTCTCTGTTACCCGGTTCAGCATTGCATCAGTGATAACCAGAAGTCCCATGGTCTTTAGCTGCTTTCCTAAATCCAGAATGTCGTATACCATGATACGGTTATTCACATCAACATTACTTTCATGTGCAAATGCGTCCAGACTTCCATTTGTAAATAATTCTGATACCAGTGCCAAATCCTGTGCTTCCGGTTCTTCCTGTTCCAGAAACTTTTCACGCAACACCCGTAAAGTCGGCACTGCTCCGCCATGCTGATATTCCTCATAGACTTCCCCTACACATCGGTCAATAATGGAACGTTCCTTCGCATTGATCCCTTTTTTATCCAACTGCTCAAACAAAGATAAGATAAACTGTGACTTTTCAATTACCGGATCACCGCCATCTCCATATCCGTCTACCATATCCATTGCATTGATGTGGTCCCTGCTTCCTGCAGCAATACGAACCACTTCTCCGCCCATTGCTTCAACCAACGATGCATACTCTCGCTCTGGATCACAAATCAGGACATCGTCCTGCGTTGCCAGTGCCAGGAATACAATCTGCATTTTTGCATTAAAGGATTTTCCACTTCCCGGCACACCTAAAAGGAATGAGTTCGGGTTCAGGAGTTTTTCTTTATTGCACATGATTAAGTTATGAGAGATTGCATTTTCTCCACAATAGATGCCGCCTGCGTCCATAATCTCCTGCACCCGGAATGGCATCAACACTGCCACGCTCTCCGATGTCAGCGTGCGGACTGCCGGAATCTTTCGGTGTCCGATGGGAAGTGCTGTATTTAGTCCGTCCATTTGCTGAAATTTCAAAACTGAAAACTGGCATAACTTTTTCCGTCCAATGGTCAGAAGTGTTTCCGTATCTGCGTCAAGCTGCTTTTTCGATTCTGCAGTATGCACCATAGTCAGTACACCGAACATCATACGCTGGTCACGTGTAGTCAGATCATCCATGAACTCTTTACTTTCTTTTCTCTGCTGTTCCAAGTCATAAGGAATCACTGCGGAAAAGTTATTGTTGGCATTCTGCCGTCTCTGCCAGTTTGTGATATTCGTCTCCACACCAAGCAGACGTTTTTCCACTTCCTGCACTGCTTCATCAGTAGGAACAGGAATCACATCAATGCTCAACATCAGATTTCGATTCATGTCGGTCAGTTCTGCTATCATATCGTCTTTAATGTAAGAAGCATACTCCCGAAGAAAGAGTACCCTTCCGTAACGCTCTCCCATGCGGAAATAATCTTTTTCAAATTCAAAAGTATCCGGGCAGATATAATCTTTGAAGCTGTGCCCTTTTCTCATACTCTCCTGAATATCAAAATGGAAACCAGATTCTTCTCCTGTACGGTAAAAATCATGCAGAATCCGTAACTTATCTTCTCCATTTACCTCTGCACATTTGGAACCCAATCTTGCAAAATGGCTGTTCAGCTCTGTTGTCACTCGTGCAAAATACGTTCTGGCTTCTTCGATCGTTTTCTTATAGCAGGATACTGTCATATATTTTTCCTGCACTATGCTGTTTGAACTGGTTGCCTTATCTAAAAGCATGTTGTTGTACTCTTTCCGATATAAATCCAGTCCGTCCTCCTGCATCGGAATCAGAATTGCTTTTTCAAAATCCACTTTATTCAAGCGGCGATTATTGATCGTTATTTTTGTTGTTCCACCGCAATCGAACGAATTTAATAAGTCCATATATTCCAGAAACATGGTTTCTTTATCTACTTTGCTTGCCACCGCGTAGTTGATATCTGTAAATTTATAAGTACGTGCAAATTTATTTCTCCCGATTTTAAATATCCCGTCAGACCAGATGGTCTCGATGGGAATTACCTGCTGTACACTTCTTGGAATTACAAATTTTTCTTTATCCTGCTTAAAGATATTACTCAGCGTTTTTATCATTTTTCTTGCGTCCCTCCTTCTTCAGACTTTCTTTCTCATATTTTTTAATGACTGGTTCTACTGCATCAAAATAAAGATTTTCTGACCGGAACACCAGTTTTTTCGGCATCAGGATTTCCGATTTAATCCATGCCCAGATAAACTGCTCCGCTGTCATTCCATGATATTTTACAAACCCGAACACTACACATGGGGCAGCTCCCAGTACACAAATCCAACTCACTGTTTCCATACTCATGTATGGGTGAAGCAAAAAATAAAGCCCAACGGCAATCCCGCAGGCTAATCCTGAAAAGATAAACTGTCTTAGGGACAATCCGAAAAAGATTGCTTCCGTGTAATCCCTGATTTCCTTGTTAATTTTTACTTCCAAAACGATACACCTCCAAATCGCACATTTGTTATATTTTTCCTGTTCTGTTACACTTTGGGTAAATGAAAGGGGGACTGACCTATGCCAATCACTGTTATGATTTCACTTGTTGTTACCGTTGCTCTATTCCTGATTTCTCTGCTGTTTCGGATTGCTGCCAGATTAAATCTGACCTTACCGCTGTTATACTTTCTTGCTGTTTCCACAATTCTGAATCCATGGACAGCAACTCATGAGAAACTTGCATTTGCAATCCTCTATCTGCTGACTGCCTTTTCTGTTCTCAGCTGGATTTTTGCTCTGCGACGCAAATGGCAGGAACATCAATACTACAAAGCTATGAAAGATGATATGTCCTTCCAGATTTCTCGTGCCAGACAGAGAGGGATTCCTTTAGATTCTGTTCATTTTGATTCTCAGGGGAATATGCGGTATAACAACAGCAACAACATTGTAGAATAAATTTTAAGGATGCTTTCGGGCGTCCTTTTTACAATCCCATCATTTCCCGTACTACCCTGTCTGACATCTTCACTGCTCCGACCAGTACAAGCATATTGAAAATCAATTCTCCAATATAACTCCACACCATAGTCACTGCTGCTGCGTCCGGATCGACTACTGGCGGTGATGATGCAAATAGTGAAAAAATAATGCAGGCAAGCACCACGATTGCTCCTTCCAGACACACTGCTGCATAAGACTTTAAAAAACTTCTTCCGATATTCTGGCTTGGTTCTCCTGCAAAGGAAGATAACGGAATCGGTGCAATGGCTGTATAAAGATATAATCGAAAAAATCTTCCATATACACTCATAATCATAATGAAGCTCAATACCGTAATGAACAGTCCACCGATCAGTGTCACCGCCCATAGTGGGATACTTTCAAAAAATCCACAATCTTCTACTGCCTTTATAATCTCGTCCGGTAATACTGTATCTTCCGTACTTCCAAATCCTGCTGTCTTCATAATCGTACTCGTTATTCCCTGTACAATATTAAAAAGTGCCATCATCAATTCCAATCCATACGTGACTACGCCTTTTGCAATCGCAAAGCGTATAAAAATTTTCAATGCGTGTTCCGGTCTTTTTACCTCTGTGAAACTGCCACAAGTCTTGACCACTCCGACTACAAAGAAAAGCACTAACAAGGCATAGCCGATTGCCTGCAACGCTCCATGAATCTGCACAATCACCTGCCAGATACCGCCACCTTTAAAGTTTTCCGGTGACTGTGTGAGTATCTGCCAGATTTCCGCAAGTTTACTGTTCCAGGTATCCAAAGCATTTTGCAAGTTCTGTACTACCCAGTTATCTGACACGTTCTAAACACCTCCTGTCTTAGTCGGAACGGTGCGGCTCCATATGGGCCTGCACCGTCCCATTTCTTTTATTTTTCTATTCTTCTTAACCCGTAATCAAATTCAAGATTTCTTTTGCAAATGTAATGATTACACCACCTGCTAATGTTAAGAATCCATTGGCTCGCTGACTTGGATCGTGAGATTTCAGTGATAAACCAACCTGCACAATTCCAAATCCCAGTAAAATCATTCCGATAGCACGAATCAGTCCAAAGATAAATGTGGACAGATTATTGATTACGGTCAGTGGATCGTCTGCCGCAAATACGGTACTTGCTCCTGCTGTCATAATCAGTACCATTGCAATATACACTGCCATGGCACGTTTCATTTTTGCTGTCATTGGCAGCTTTTTCGTTACTTTTATTGTTTCTTTCTTCTCCTGCTTCTTTCGCATATCTAACTTCATTTTTTGATAGCCTCCTATATATTTTTCTTGGATTTACTCATATTTCTGTATAATTTCTTCCAAATCTTCATCAGATAATAATTCGTAATCTTCCGATTCCAGTGCATCGTCTGTGAGTTCACCTTCTAAGCTGTCTCCCAGTGAGATACTTGCCACTGCCCGGTCAACTGCTCCATGCAGATATGGTTTTCCGTTTCCGTCAGTTGTAAGTCCCACATTGGGGTGCTTTAAAATATCAAATTTCTCGTCTAAAATTGGTCGTTCTCCACGAATAAAAAGAATCGCATATCGGTTATCCAACATGCGAACTTCATCGGGTGTCATCAGCTCCCGCCCTGTATTCTGATAATTGGTGGAATAATTCCCGGAATGTCCCGTTGACTTTCCATAGGTGTTCGTGTCAATCGTTGCCTTTCCCAGAAGTTCGCTGACATATTTATGCGTCCCCTGCTCGTTGCCACCCAAATATAAAAATTCGTCACAGTTTCCCATAATGCTTTCCCACTGCTTTTCGAACAATGCCTTTAACTGTGCCAGATTCTGCAAAATAATACTGACTGACACTTCTCTGGAACGCATAACGGACAAAATCTTATCGAAGTCATCTGGCAGTGAAACATTTGCAAATTCGTCCATGAGGAAATGCACATGAACCGGAAGTCTCCCGCCGTATTTATGGTCTGCCAGATAGAACAACTGCTGAAATAACTGGGTATACAAAATTGACACCAGAAAGTTGTAACTGGTGTCGTTGTCCGGGATTAACGCAAATAAAGCCACTTTTCGCTCTCCCAGTGATGGCAGGTCTAAATCGTCAGTTGCGGTCAGTGCTGCCAGACTGGATAAGTTAAATTTTTCAAGTCTTGCTGCTAATGTGATTTGAATGGATTTTAATGTCTTGGCACTACCAGAGTGATAATCTTTGTAATACTTCACCGCGATGTGTTCCGGGTTCTTCATTTCCAACCGCTCGAATAGTTCATCAAGTGGTGACTGGTACTGGTCATCATCCTCTCTGACTTCTCCGGCACGTAACATTTCCATTACCATCGGGAAATTCTGTTCTTCCTCTGGTGCTTCATACCGTAAATAGAAAATCAGTGCCAGCAACAGCATGGAAGCTGCAGTATCCCAAAACGGATCGTTCGACTGACTTCCCTTGGGTGTAGTCGCTTTGAATAGGTTCGTTACCAATCTCTGCACATCGTTATCGTCCTTCAAATATACAAACGGGTTATAGCAATGGCTCTTTTCCATGTTGATCAGGTCAAGCACTCTTACCTCATATCCTTTTTCTTCCAGAAGATACCCAGTATCTCTTAGATTTTCTCCTTTTGGATCTAAAACCACAAAAGAAGTATTCGCCTGCATCAGATTCGGCTTTGCAAAAAATCTGGTCTTTCCGGAACCAGAACCGCCAATCACAACCGTCAATACATTTCGCAAATGTTTCCTCATGTTATAACTGATCTGCACATGCATGGTCAGCAACTTATTTTTTGTAAACCGCTTCTCCTTGTATCTGCGATTTATTTTCTTCACATTTCCCCATTTAGCAGAACCATGTTCTTCACCTCGTCGGTAATGTTTCTTGGTAGAAATATAAATCCCGATTCCCATGCCGTAAGACAGCAAAAAAATAAGGACAGTTTTTACACTGTCCCCACATAACCGAATGGAAAACGGATGGTTCATTGCTTCCGGGACTCCATCCAGAATCCCCATAAGACCAGACGAAAGATAAGGTGCGACAAGTAACGCAAACCAGATAACCGGGATAATTCCAATCACCGCCAACATCAGACTGCTCTGCTCATCATCGTTCTTCATGGCTTCTGCGTCCTCGCTTTTCCTTCTCCGGCGGTACTTCGATTTTCTCAATGACTTTCATTAAAACATCATCGACAAGCTCCGTATCTTTTCCCTCTTTCAGCATCTGATTCCGCTTGTCCTTCAGGGAATGGAACACTACACCGCTCTCATATTTGTCCAGTTCTAACGTAATCGTATCACTGCTCATTTTGCATTCTCCTTTCCCGAATTTTTCTAGCGTGCTTCTTTTCTATGTTGTCCTCTGGATTTCTGTTCTTTCTTTTCAGGCTCTGGATTTTCTTTCTTATCTTTCACATTTTCAGAACTGTCTTGCCCGGTTTTTTCAGCCTCTGACTGTCGGTAAGTTGCATTTCGATTCTGATCCAGTACCTTTTCCATTCTTGCGGAAATTGCATTCGCTGCATCTCTGGCTCTGGAAAGTTCCGCCCGCACTTCCTGAGTCTCCATTTTTTCAAAGAACTCTGGTGCATGTGAAAAATCATATCGACTGGTATCTATTCCATATTTTTTACACAACATATAAGACGCACACGATACATGAAATGCATCTTCATTTTTATCATAGTGCGGATTCCCATCCGCATATCCGGCAAATACCAATTCCGGCACAAGATTCTGAAAGATTTCCTGTGCACTCATCCCTTTTCTTACATAAATACAACCTTCTTCCGGTTTAAAAAATGCTCCTTTTTCATCCGGCATCTGTTCTGGTTCTGCTGCAACAATATTTACCGGAGGTGTACTGACTAACGCCCGGATTAAATCATGTTCTTCATATTCTGACTTTTGAATTGTTGTATCGGACATTGTAGTCTGAGAAATATCATATAGCTTTTTCGCATTATAATAATTTCCAACTGTACCATCTTCACGCTTATATGTTTTTCCTGGCTCTAAAATCAGAACTGGATTCTGTCGTTCCATACGTTTTAAATAAAATCCATGATCTCTCCAGTATCCATAGTCACCTAATTTCTGTGCATCTGGTCTTTGTGCCAGAATCAGAAGTGCATTATTGGTAGTATATCGATCAAAGGTACTCTGTACATCCAGATACTTCTGCAGCATTTTCCCATCCGTTGCCACTTGTGCGGTTACCTGCTCTGACAACTCATAGCAGCGATTCCTGTTATTTTTGCTTTCCGCAATAAATGCCTGTACCTTTTCATCCTGTGGTACAGCCGATGCATTTAATAAAGAATCAAAACTATTATCCATAAAATTTACCTCTCTTTCCCTTTCCTTGGTTTTCGTTTCTGTTGTGGCTGCTGGTGGCGAATCTGATTCCGGTCTTTATTTCCCTGATTTCTCACCGGATCATTTCTATTCTCACGCCGCTCCGCTTCTTTCTTCCTTGCATTCTGTATTTCCCGAAGTTCCTTTCTGACCGATGGTTTCTCTGGTTTTTCCGAGATAAATAGCTTAGAAGTACCCTCTGCGGTTTTCTCTTGCCTCTTTGAGGTAGGCTCGGACAGACGGGATTTGGTCGTCTTTGCCAAAGAGGGGTTTTGCTCCTTCCCCTCTTTCTTTACCGGCTCTCCAAAAAGCTCATCCATAAGCTGATCCTCCTTGGATTTCTGCGGATAATCTTTCTCCGGTTCTGCCTGTCCCTGTTTTTCCTGCTGAACCTGTACTTTTTCCGGCTTCTTTTCCTGCTTCTCTGATTTTCCGGCTTTTGCTTTTTCTGCACGTGTCCGCTCAATTTCCGTCTTAATCTTCGCTGCTTCCGTTACAGATGCAAACTGGAATCTATCTACGATACGGTTGATTCTTGGTGCATCTTCTTCCTTTACAATCACATCTACCAGTCCGTCACTGCTTCCTTTGGGATTTCGGACTGCACAATATAACACGCCATATCGCTTTGCTTCCTGCACGAATTGTTTCAGATCACTTTCTTTCACCGAAAATACCGTCAGTGGTCTACCTGATTTAACCAATGTTTCAAGTCTTACTCTGCCTTTTGTCTTTTTCTTCTCTTTTAAGACTGTATACAGCATCACTGCCAGATGCTTCGCACCTGTACCACTGATCTTCAATGCTGCTTCACCGACTTCCAACGACATTCGTACCACCTGATCAGCGGCTTCGCCTGATGTGTTCATGGCTTTGTTCCTCCTTCTTCTCTTTTTCTTCCCGCACCGTCTTAAATTTTTCTTCGATTACCTTGGAACGTGCGGCGATTCCATCACAAAGTGCTGTCTTCTTTCTGAGCATTCCGATTTTCTCTGTCAGAACTTTTATCTGCTCTTTCATTTCCTCTATTTCTTCTTCCGGTCTGTCTGCCCGAATCTTATAACGCAAGTACTTCCGTTCCTCCGCACACTGCTCCATTTTCTTCTGCAAACTTTCTTTCAACAAAAAAAGCTGCTCCGCAGTATCAATGTGATAATGGCAGAGCAGCTTCGTCTCTTTTGAAATGGTATTCAGTTTTAACAAATCCTCCCGGAACAATACATGCACCTGTTTGGCAGATATTGACAGGCGGTTCTTCGGCAGGATTCCTAAAAGATAACAGTAGTGCAGATACAATCCCCGAAGCCCTCTGATTTTTCTTGTCTGCTTAAAGTTGCCGGATACCTGAATCCGGTAATACTTCCCAACTGAAATTTTCTTCTCGGCAGGTAATTCATTTTCTTCCAGAATCCGAACCCGGATTGCTTCCAGCGAATAATTCTCTCCAAAGTTCCGCTTTAGCTTCAGACCTCGCTCTCGCCCTTCCGGACGAATAGTGATGTCTTTCCCGAACTTAAAAGAATATCCTTTTTCCCGCAAATAAAAAAAGAACTGTTTTTCAGTCCTCGCTTTTCGGATTGCTTCATCAACATCTGCTTTTACCATGCTGTGATAACTCGGCTTTCCTTCCTGTTCTGCCTGCCACTCGGCATAATGTTTTCCTTTCCCCTGTTCCGGCTGCCCGACAACCGATAACTGATATTCTTTACATAACCGGTCCGACATCATTCGCATATCCCGATAATCCTGATTTGTCCTGTGGTATCTTTTCCCGTCAAGGAATGAAACTGAGTTCACCACAAAATGATTGTGCAGATGATTCGCCTTATCCAAATGGGTTGCGATCAATACCTGATACCGACTGCCCCACAATTCTTCTGCCAGCTTCTTTCCAATCTCATGTGCCATTGCAGGTGTACACTCTCCCGGTGCAAAAGACTGGTATCCATGGAACGCTACAATCCCGCCTTCCTTTCCAAAACGCTTTTTGACTGCAATCATTTCTTCTCTGGCGGTTGTCGGTGAACAATTCACTCCAGATACATACTGTTCCATCAGTTCTTCCGATTCTCCGACAAGTTCTATTTCCATTGATTCAGATTGTCTCTGTCTGGTCTTTTCTGCATTCACTGCATAGGTAAGCACATCTTCCAGTCCTTGTGCGGATCGTGATTGATCCTCGACTATCTGCCCTTCGTTATTCTCTTTCGTCTTGTCCGGGTTCTCCGCATAATTGATTACTTTTCCAATCCAACCTTTAATGCTCCAGATTGATGTCACTGCCATGATTCATTTTTTTCCGGAAGTATTACTGCTTCTGTAATCTTACGGACTGCTTCATTGAACTTCCGCACTTCCTGATCGTAACGTTGCACATCTACCACATTTAACACATGTGCTTTCTGCGCAATCTGATTTAAGTTATTTCCAATTTTATGCAGCTCCCGCATCATAGAATAATAATCTGGTGGCGGTGCGTCTCTTGGAACAACACCAGAAATCAACTGTCTCAGGTAAGCTTCCCGGTTCAGTCCGCTTCTCTTTACTTTCTTATCCAATGCCTCTGCTTCTTTTTTGTTCAATCGGAAAAGAATTGCTACATTACGTTTTCTCAACGCTCCATCTCCTTTACTTTCTGTATAGAATCTGGTTCCTGGCGAATCTGGTGTTTTTCTTTATCGTAACTGTAAACTCTGTCTGAGAGAACCTCCTGCCGTTCCACTTCATTTTTATTTACTTCCCGTACCATTTCACCAAGCATTTTCGGTTCCATCTCTCCATTATCCGGAACAATCAGAACTTCATGCACAGATGACGGTAACACATAAAATCCTTCTGGAAAAAGCTGTTCCAATTTATTTAAAACTTCTGGCTGTGTGATCATAGATGCTCCATATTGCTTTTCTACATTCGTAAGTGCATACAGCATATCATGTGAACGAAGTCCAAAATCAACATTTTCATCTAACAGGTTTGTTGCATGTCCTTCTTCATTAAAAATACTCAACAACATTTCGTCCATTGACTGAAGAATCGGTGTATTTACAGGCTGTGTATTTGCTCTGGCCTGCTGGAACATTTCCTTTGCATCCACATTCCACATCTTAAGATGTTCATTTTTCACCTTCATAGTCGCTTTTCCATCGTTAGACTCTACCGGAAAATCCACATAACAGATAGCCGACAGATCTTCCATATTTTCATGAGGCATTTCCTGTAACATTCGTTTGTTTGCCTGGGTGTTCACAAGCATCACTGCCAGATGCTCCTTCACTGAATCATAATCCATTGGGTTGATACCACTGTGCAAAAACGGAACATTGCCTGCTTCTTCCATGCATCTTGCAATTTCATTCATCACTTTCTCAACGGGTTCACCCAAACGTATTTCATTGAAGAACGGTTCTACATAGACAACTGGGCACACATTTTCTTCCTGCAGTCTTACCTGGACTCCTACCATCTGGACTCCATTATTTTTATTCATCTGCATTACCTGAAATTCTGCATTCTCATATTTAGCTGGAAGAAAATTCCGGATGTCTTTTGCTACACCTTCCGCAAATACCTTTTCTGCTATCATTTCTTTTGCAATCATTTCTTCTGTTCTCCCTTCTTCTTGTTCATTTTCTTTAAATATTCCTGATATCGTCTTTCTGCTTTCTTCTTGTCTTTCATTGATACTTCAACCAGCATCTTGTATCTCCTTTCTTTTTGTCTACTGAATCTTGTTAATCTGTAACAGGCACATCAACACTACTCCTATAATGCCACCTACTAATACTCCACAAATAAACTTCAACATTGTTACTTTCTCCTTTTTCATTTTCTGAGGGTTTCAGGGATTCTCCCTGACAAGCTGCCGCCGGACTGCCAGACAGGAAAACTGTGTGGTAATCCAAAGGCGTTGCTTGCTGGTATTGTGTATTCTTCTGCACCCGTCTCACTGTTCCGGGTATCAGAAGATTTACTTGCCGAAAAAGCACTTGCTTTTTTATTTTTTCAGTTCACAAATCCCGCAAGCTTCACACAAGTATTCACACTTTGTGCATCGTACATTTTCATCAGTTGCCATACATTCTTCACTTGCCGGACAATACTTTTGACAACTTTCACACTGCTCTGTACAACTTTCTTCTGACACTTTCTCAGCAATAATTCCAAGTAATTCACTCTGTTCTTTTTCTTCTTTCGACTGTGTTTTCAGAAAAATCTTCAACAGTTCTTCACTGTCCACATCGTCTTCCATCGTCAAAATCAGCTTTTTCTTATGCACGACCTTCAGCTCATATTTTGCAATTTTCATGTTCTTTTTCACCTTCTATCTCTCATATTTTCATGACCAGACATACTCTTTTTCGTGCTTTTTTCTCGCTTTGTAATTGCCAGATTTAACTTGATGCAGAGCAGATCGTTGTAATCTTTTCCTTGTTTTGGCGGTACATCTTTTACCTGATATTGCTTTGGAAGCACTGCAGAAATTGCTTTTGTGGCAAGTCTCCCAATACGGTCATTGTCCAAATGCAGAACGATTGTCTTCACCTCTGGATGCATTTTTAATGTCCTGGCCAACGCTGCAGGGACTTTACTTTTTTCAATTTCTTTTGCTGGTTGATAGACACCTGCCAATGACAATAAATGTTCTCTTCTCCACTCCTTCCCCTCCAATTTCTGCAATGTTGCATAAGATAGCAGATCAATGGCTGACTCAAACAGATGCACCGTATCTTGGGGTTTCTCTGTAAAAATGGAAAAAGAGTAATTCTTATCGCTTCCATTTGCTTCTCCGATAAAACTGGTTCCGATTCCCCTAATAGCTGCATATTTCGGATTATCTTTCTCATCCATCCCTACAAACACCGCGTTGTGATGAAATGCGCTTTCATAAACTCTTCCAGACTCTAAACAAAACTGAATGATTTCCTTATCAATCCCACGGCCTGAAAGATACGCAATCACTTTCTGATCATCTTGATTTTTCTTTGGCAACAGTAACTGTTTCTCCATCGGAACATTCTCAGATACAGAAAGAGGCGGCTGAATATTTGCCTGTTCTGCAAGCAATTCAACCGCCTCTAAAAAACTGTATCCTCTTACTTTGATCAGATAATCCAGTGCTGATCTGCCACCGGTTCTCTGACTCCACCACATCCATTTCCCATTTGATATTTTCAAACTATCGTGTGTTCTGGTAGTGTAGGTGTTGCCAGAAAAGTGAACTAATTCGTATGGTTCATAATTTTTCAAGTACGTAAGCAAATCCATCCGCTTAACCTCCCGCACGACCGATGGTGGTATATATGGCATAATTTTCATCTCCTTCCCTGCCTTGGATTGATATTATTGGGATAATATCCGGGCATGAAAATAGCCAGGCGATTCCTTGGGGTGGAACCAACTGGCTATGTATGCTTTTCCTATTCGTTTCAACTTTTAAATCTATTCGCAAAAAATCAATCCGTTAATCGCGGGATTTTTTTTCGAATATTAATCAAACTCTGTTTCAACTGTCTAATAGAATCATTAATTACATTGTAATTTTTAACATTGGAATCTCTGTTCTCACTTATGTTTTTTACAATTTTTAATTTATTAATTATACCCTCTCTAATTGGCAATAATTGAACTTTCTCATCTACAATTAGAATATTTAACATTTCATATAAATAAATTATTCTTTGTGCATTTAACGGATGATCTCTTTTCTCAATTCTTTCTGGATCATAATAGTTTTGAATTAATTTATCATTATAGAATTCTCGATATTCATTTGCTTGGGAATTTTCCATCATAAAATAAATTGCTAAAAATAATTTTTCAATCTCCGAACTCCATTCAATTGATTCTTTTGTATGAAGCAAAAAATTAATAAGATAATCCATGGAAAACATGTCTGCTTCACACTCTTCTGCTTTCTTATCCTCATGATCTTCCAAATTAGCTTCGACATGTCCACATAAAATATGAGCGTATTCATGAAAGATAACAAAATATAGTCCATATTCTATAAGTGAATCTATATATTCTTCTTTTATTCCCGAATCAATTAAAAATTTCCAATTTAATTTTTCTAAATACTCTTTTTGTTCTTCTATAATGGCTTTATTTATGAACATATAGTACGTTTCATTTTCTTTAGTTGCAAATGCATCAATCACTTCACCATCTGTAAACCAAATTTCGCATCCTGGAATTAAGATCTGCTTTTCATCCAATACTACACATCGTTCTCTTGTGATCATTTCTTGGGCTTGGTTCACAAGATTATAACCTTTTTCTGTCCTGTAATATATTTTTCTTTTATTGTTTCTTCTTTCTAAACACTTCTCCGCTTTATCCATATTTATTTTCCATCATCTTTCCGAATCTCATCAATAATCCGACCTATATTACACGTAATCTGTCCTTTACACTGATGAATATCTTCATTGATTTTCTTTTCCTGTTCAATAGCAATCTCTATATTCTTCGCCAGTTCTCCAATTGAGGAATTCTTCTTTGGATTGATTCCTGTTCTGGCAAGTAACAACTTATAGATAAATGTCTGATGTCCATCTTTTTCATTCTGGATAATCTGTTCAGCATTTGGCTCAATGTCATCTTCGTATGAGTTTTCATAATGCAACAGCAGGAACAATTCAAATGCCGGATTGCTGACCGCTAATATATTATTCTTTTCACCTTCTGCTACCAATTCATCATAATCAAGTACCTTCTCTTCAAAAATGTCTCCATCAAATACAACAATCATCTTATCCCGTTCTTTATCAAACGCTATTTCTGGATTTTCTTTCTGATTTTCTGCAAACTCAATCAAACGTCTTGGAAATGAAATGTCCCTGTCTCCCTCTGTTTTTTCAAGTAACCGGATATCGATCAATGGATGAATATTTAACTCTTTTCGGATATCAATTAACTTTTTGAAATACCATGTTTCAGTATTTGCACCCTCACATATGAAAAAGTACTTACGATAAGGCTCAATCTGTTCTTCTTCATCTGTAGTTCTACTATTCCAATTCGTATAACTTCTTACTGGAGCCAAGGCTACTCCTCCTCTCTAAAGTCAAATGTTGAAAATACTGGTATCGCACCATACCTGCCTTCCAGATATGCCTTGCTCAACACTTTATCATACCTCTCCTTGAAACGATCTAAGGAATAAATAGAGCTTGCATTTTCTGCGTTACGTTCTACAAACCAGATTTCATCCCTCCTAAAAATAGCCTGATCCATAATGGATGATTCATGTGTAGTGAACAATAGCTGCATACGCTGCTCATCATGTAGCTGCATAAACAATTGCAAAAATCGTTCTGTCAGCTTCGGATGTAAGCTTCTCTCCAATTCATCCACAACATAAAGAACATCTTCTCGTTTATTCAACAGCATATCCATCAAATCGAATAATCTTCTTGTTCCATCAGACTCTTCGTCAAAACCGAACTCATAAAATGACTTATTATGATGCAACCGGATTGTTGTGACCTTCGGTTCAGAATGTCCTTCAACTTCGATATTAAAGAAAGTTTCCTTCGACCTCATCGTCATTCTGAATGATGGTTCTTCCTGCTCTTCCATTCTATTTTTTACATGCTGCATCATCTTATCAAATACTGATTTCGGCAATGCATTTGATAACTCATCCAATGTAATTTCTTCGATTTTTACCTGACTAATACCCGTATCAAATGTTTTGATCAATTTATTAATCAGCTTCAACGAATTGTCATCATAGTAGTACTCCAGATCAATCAACGGGGTATCCGGTGTGATAATCGAAATATGATTCTGAATCCAGTCATATACATCCCGGAAGAACAGTAATTTTGATCGTGTGCTATATTTTTTCCCACGATTCATTTCCGTCAGGAACAAAGATGTTTCATTTCCTTCAAAGTCATCTGCATAAGTTTCAAATTTGTTTTTTTCTGTATTTGTCAAAGTAATGCTCTCATTTAACACCGGACGTTTACTTCCTTCTCGTTCAAAGAGACATTTTGCTGAACCGTTCTGATATAATTCATATAACCATTCTCCGGTTACTTTTCGTCTGCTTAAAACTGCAGAAAAACCATAGGCATAAAATTTGTCACCTACAGTAATCTGAATTTCAAAACTACTTTCTCGTTCCTTATTCTCCTGCCGATTCTTACAAAACATCTGTGTAGCTTCTATCGGAATACCATTGCAGACACTGTCTTTAAAAAATTTAAAGAACAATGCCAGATTGGTCTTTCCAGATGCATTTGCTCCATAAACGACTGCATATTTTAATAACTGGGTACTTTTTATCTTTAACCTGTGATTTGCATTTGTTCGTATTTTATTTGAGGAAATCATTGTCAGCTCTGCTGCTTTATCAAAAGATTTAAAATTTTCAACACTTACTTTTACTAACATTCTTATACACCTCCACCTTTATTATATGTTTTGCTCTTCTCTCAGTCAATGTGATTTTTTCTTATTTAGAGATTTTTTCGTTATATATTGTTTCTTTTTCTATTTTTAACAATTTTATTTTGAGTTATGCATATAATATCAATGTATAAGTCAGCTTTTTGTAGCGACACTATTTTACTAATGCCGCTACATGAAATATTACAATAAATAAAAACTTCTAATTCTTTTTTCTTCTATCTCTCCCAATCCATCCTTCCTGTCACATTCAACATCTTTTCTTCTCGGAAGCTGAGCATCTTTCCATTAGTTCCACCGACAATGATATGATCCAGCAATTCTATCCCCAGTAGCTGTCCGCACTTCTGCAGCTTTCTCGTAACAATCATATCCTCTTTTGACGGTTTCACATTGCCACTGGGATGATTATGAAGTCCAATGATTGCAGAAGCATTTGCCAGAATACTGCTCTTAAAAACTTCTCTGGGAATTACCAAAGATGCATTGATTGTTCCAACACTGACCAGATTCATATTGATTACCTGTCCGTTATTTTTCATATTCAGGATACAAAATACTTCTCTATCATATTGAGATAACTCCTTCGCCATCAATTCTACAACAGCCTGTGGACTGTCCAACGTCTGCTCACTATAAAGAGACGGCTCTTTTACCAGACGGATATTCACAACTTCCAATTCATTCTCCATCCTTCTGATCTCCTTTTGGAAATTCTACAACAAAAAAAACATTACTCTCTGAAGATTCCACATATGATTTCAATTGTGATAATGTCATTTCCAAATATTTAGGTTGTTCCACCATAATCTGCTCCTTTCGTTTCTTCCTTTACTTCTGTTTTCCCTGACAAATAGCTTATCACTTTGTTTGCCTTAATGCTTTTCTGCAGCTCACTGATAATGCACAGATCTGCTACATTCACTCCCGGCAAAGCAAGCATCTCATCCATCGTCATATTGACAATCTCTTTTTCCGTTCCGTATCCGGCATCAAATAAACGCTGTAATACTTTTATTGCTTTCTGATTTTTTCCCATTTCATCATCAAAGGGCAGCTTATCGCCGCCCTCTGTTTTACTCCTCCTCTTCTTTCTTTTCTTCAATTCCTAATCTCTTAACCTGTTTCTTTTTATTCCAGATACGAACTCCTGTGATTCCGGCTGCTGATAATACCAGAATGGCTATCCATAAAATTGCATTTGCAGTGTCTCCTGTTTTCGGAGGGTTACTGGTTTTTGTAGTAGTACCCGGTGTCTCTGGGGTTGGTGTTTCCGGTACTTCTTTGATGGTTACAGTCTGACCTTCATCGTTGATGTCCTTATGCTCTGTTACCTTTTTCGGTTCTTCCGGATTTGTCATATCATACAGTTCTTCAAAGGTTACAAGCTGCTTTCCTCCAAGAGTGCTGCCATCGAAAGTAAACTCAATCTGCACTTCCATGTTTTCCTTGTCCGCTGTAAATTCATAATCATTGGTAACTTCTTTGCCATCAATGAGCAGCTTTTCATTTTCTGCCTTAACCATCTGCCAACCAGACAACTTGTAGTTCGTACCGATTTCCAGTCCTTCTAAAGTAACCGTATCCACAATCGTCAGATCTTTTCCGGCTTCGATTTCTTTCTTACCATTCTTATCAGTTGCTGTGGTATGAATCAAAATCTTTCGCTCGGTAATCAGGACTGTCTGACCTTCATCATCAATGTCCTTATGCTCTGCAACTTTTACAGGTTCTTCCGGATTCTTCAGATCGTATAATTCTTCAAATGTAACCAGATTCTGTCCGCCAAGTTCTGATGCATCAAACATATAAGAAATTTCTACTTTCATTTTTTCATTGTCAGCAACAAAGGTATAATCACTCTCCACACGCTTTCCATCAATGAGCAGTTCTGCATTTTCCTCTTTCAGCATCTGCCAGCCTTTTAACTGGTACTTTCTGCCTTCTTCCAGACCGTCCAGCGTAACCGTATCTACAATCGTTACTTTCTTTCCTGCAACAATTATTTTTTCGCCCGTTTCTTTATCCGTTGCTGTTGTATGAATAGTAATCTCTTTTTCATACTCATCGGTCAGTGTTCCAAGGTCGATTGTTACTTTATTTCTGCTGACAACAACTTCAAATGCTGGAATCAATTTCATACCTTTGTTGGATTCACAAGCTAACTCCTCAATCTCATAAGTGTCATAAAGTAATGCACCTTTACTGTCATCCGGCTCAGAAGTTCCGAACCAGATTCCGTCCTCACTGGATTTCCCGGCATTTGTATTTCTCTTATGAGATGCCCAATTGGAAGCAGTTGAAAACTGACCGTTCTTATCTGTCACTACGATATGGCTCTCTCCGGTTGTTTTACTTGTAATCTTAAAAGGAACATTTGCAAGCCTCTTATGTGTACCTGCTCCAATCTTTACTCCTTCTAAATCTCCACGTTTAATCTGGTTGTAAATGGAATGGCTTTCGTCTGTTAAATCTACGATTTTTCCATTTTCCGTAATCGAAAATTCAATCGCTTTTGCCCCGTCAGTCAGATAACCTTCCGGTGCTTTGGTTTCTTCCAGTTTGTATTTACCATACGGAAGTAAATCTGCCGTCGTTGTTGCAATTCCGTCAATCCCTGTCTGAATCGTCTTAACTGTCTCGTTCTTTTTGTATAGCTTTCCTTCTACCAGAACCGAATTTTCGTTCAAAGAAATAATTGCAAATGCAGTATCTTTTAATGTGGCACTTCCCTGTGCTTTGGTATCTTTTGTCTCTAAATCACGTTTCTGAATCTTCACACCACCTCGGATTACCTGGTCAGATACGGAATACTGGTTTCTTCCGGAAAGAACTGCAAGTTCTCCGTCCTCTGTGATCTGTGTCAGATACATTCCTTTTATCTGTTCTGTACTGTCTCCTGCCTGCATATAAGCTCCGTCCAGTAAATATCCGTCTGGTGCTTTTGTCTCCTCAACAGTCAGTGTTCCAAGTGGTAATACACTTTTTTCATTCTGAATGTAAAATGCATCTCCCGATACTTTGTAAGCATCTGACAGTTTTGTCACATAATGAATACTTCCGTCACTGCTCTTTTCTGCCACCGTTTTTGTAACCCAGGTACGTGTTGCTTTCTCTGGTAAGTTATCTTTTGTATAAAATCCGTCATAATAATGCCAGGTAAACTCTGCTCCTGACAGTGCTGCATTTCCCTGTGCGGTTGCTTTTCCTGTCTCCATATCAATCTTGAACAGATCTACCAATGTCTCTGTTACTTTCGGAACATCGGAAACATTTAATACGGCTGTTTTTCCGGCTTCAACTTTCAGACTGCGTACTGTCGTATCCAGCTTATATCCTTTCGGTGCAGAAAGCTCTTTGATGTAAACAGTCCCTGCAGTTCCTTCAACTTCATTCGTATCGCCATTTTCATTTGTTGTAAGTGTTCCAATCTGATTACTACAATTCTGGTCTAAAAATATGCCAAAGGTTGCTCCAACAATGGAATACATCGCATTTCCATTTGTGACAATCTCATTTGCAGTTGTCTTTTTTACCTTCGCATTTCCGACATTCAGTTCTGCCCAAAACTGTCCAAGATCCTGTCCTTCACCAGTATAGATATATCCGCCACATTTATAGCGACCTTTGTTTGCCTGTACAAATGCTCTCACTCCTGCATACACTTCATTCTGAATATCCTGTGAAATCTCAGAATATGCAGCTCGGACATTATCACACTGCCAGCCTAAATACTCACTCAGTCTCTGCCATACCACACACTGTTCCAACAGATATCCCTGATTCGCATTCAGGTTACTGTGACTGCTCCTATACTGCTTTACATATTCCAATGACAATGCCACATCTTCGATCTGTGCAGCACTCATACTGGCACTTGCATCGTGTCTGGTTTTATATCCATTTTTAAATCCGGTGTTAATATCTACGCAATAGGCTGTTTCGCCCTCTACTCGCATGTGACCTTCATTGAATGTAGAATGAATGGTTCCATCATTCATCACATGTTCAATATATCCGACTCTCTCTGAGGATTCCGTCCAATACTGTGTTTCCGCTGCCTGAACCGATGTAGTCGGTAATGCGGTTAAAATCGTGGTCAGGGCAAGAATCCCTGTACACACTCGTTTCCATATCTTCTTCATTTTCTACAATTCCTTTCTTTTCAATCAAAAAAGACGTCCGTCTGGAACGCCTGTTGTTGCTTTGTGCTGTTTATTCCCTGCTGTCATGCAGGGTGTGGGAATCTCTGACCTGCCGAAAGAGAAAATGTTCCCGGCTCCTTATTGTCTTTTCGGCTGGTAATCTGCTGGTAAACCAAAGGGGTAGGGTGTGGGGAGGGGAAAGCGGGAATAGACTGATTTCTCGTTATACCCAAAAGGATAGACTTTTCCCTTGGTGTCAAAATACCTAGCGTTCCCTGCTTTTTTCCCTTTTCCGGTATAATTCCAGTGCTTTGATAATGGTTTCTTCCATTTTCTGCTGTGTAGTTCCCGACGGGAAATATTTCTTCAGTCGGTTCTTTGGGATTTTCCACTGCTCTACCTGATTTGGCTTCTCTTCTGACATAATCGACAGCAAAACATCTTCATTCAACCTGCCCTCTGCTGAAAATTTGCGGATTTTAATTGCCTGTGCATGACTTGGGGTACAAGCCTCCGACTCCATGGTGTCGTACAATATCTCCTGTTCCTCTTTCGGCAAATAAGACAGCTCCACCGCCGGACGCATAGAAATCTTTTTGTCATCGACCATTTCTAGGATTTCCGGGATAAGCTCCGTAAGGCGGATATATCTTTGAATCTGACTTTTACTTTCTCCTACCTGTTCTCCTAGAACTTCTACGGAATATTTTCCTAACTTCTGCCCCAGTGGGGTAGAAGTTAAATCCGTTCTCTGTCCCTGTCTCTTCATAGCATCTAGCTTCATTTTATAAGCAAATGCCTTTTCGGATGGTAAGATTTCTTCTCGCTGAAGATTGCTGTCAACCATGACAATGACTGCTTGGTCATCACTAAGATTTCTTACAATACATGGCATTGTCTCTTTTCCAGCCAGTTCACTTGCCATTTTTCTGCGATGTCCGGAAATCATTTCATACCCACCCGTCGGTTTCTCCCTGACAAGTGCAGGCACTAATACACCATGAGCACGGACACTCTCAATTGTTTCCAACATCTTATCGTCCATTTTTACCTTAAACGGATGATTCGGGAAGTCTGTAATTTCATAAATAGAAATATTTTTTACATATTCCTGATTCTTCTGGTCTCTTTCTTCTTGCGTTGTAAAAAGATCATCGGCTGAGGGAAGATTCATGTTTATTTCTCTGCTTTTCGCCACATTGAATCACCTCCCTCGTAAATTCTGCATACGCCTTTGCAACAGTTCCATTCTTGTCATACTCATAAATACTCTGTCCTGCTGCACTGCTTTCTGCTGCTGTGATAGCCACTGGAATAACAGTTTTGAAAATCCTAATATGCTTTCCATAATTCTCTCTAAGGCTAGTCTCTGTTGTCCTTGCAAGTTTTGTTCTCATATCTGCAAGTGTCAGCAATACTCCATCAATCTTCAGATTAGGATTTAGCTGTCTCTGTACCTTACCGATTGTTTTCATTAACTGTGTCATGCCCTTTAGTGGAAGATAATGAGCCTGCACTGGAACAATTACACTATCTGCGGCAACTAACGCATTGATGGTCAACATTCCCAAACTAGGCATACAATCAATCAGGATATAATCATAATCCTTTTTCAAATCTGCCAGATACAGCTTTAAAGTCTGCTCTCTGCTCATAGCATTTACCAGTGAAATTTCCATGCCCGATAATTCAATGTTAGTCGGAATAATATCTACTCCCTCTTCATGATGCAAAATACCTTCATTATACACAAATGGTTCATCTTGTAATATCTTCTTCATTTGTGTTGCCAATGTAACCGGAAGATCATCTGCATCGGTCCATCCTAATGCGGTTGTTAAATCCCCCTGCGGATCAGCATCAACCAATAATACTTTTCGCCCCTGATGTGCAAGACCAATTCCCAGATTTAATGTAGTTGTGGTCTTGGCTGTTCCTCCCTTCTGATTTGCAAGGGCGATTACTTTACACTTGGTCATATAGGTTCCTCCTTCCTCGAAAAATTTAATAGCCAATCCTTTTTTACGGGACTGGCTATGTATAAAAATGGGCATGAAAAAACCGATTGATTCTCGATGAACCAATCGGCTATGTATAATTCAAAATGTATTTGGTGTACATATATCCGAACAATACTATAAAATGTATCTATTATAGTTGTTTATAAAGATATATAATACCTACTACAAATATAATATTTACAATTAACACATACGGAAATCTAAATAAAACCTTTTTTATACACATAAAGACAGCTTCTCTTATATTCCACCATCTTTGTTTCCATTTTATTTTCTTTTCCACTTTCTGTTGTGTATTACAATATTTTCCTGTGCTCTTCCCATTTTTTATTATTTCATAACAATTTTCATCTTTTTTTTCAATATCATACCAAACATACTCTCTTCCATTAACTGTCGTTCCTATATTTTTATCAACAATTTTTGAAATTGAATATAATAACAAAAATACGATATTAAAAATCACGAAACCAACTGCACAGACACAAATTAATGGTATAGTCAACTCTTTTTTATTTGTTAACTCACAAATACCTTTTACCAATGCTGACATTCCCGTAATGCCACCAAAAAAGACAAATATAATAGCAGAAAATAATCCAACTACAGTAATTATATTTGCATTCAAAGATCCTGAAACTTCATCCACTTTTCCCTGAAAGCTATCCATTATCGAATTAAAAGTATTCATTACATTATTTTGTATTTGATTGTTACTGACTCGCATATTTACTGCATTATTTTTCAGGCGTTCTTCCTCAAGTGCAATATGATCATATAATTTTTCCAAATTCAATATTATTTTATCTATCTCTAAATCCGATGACTCTCTTATAATTTGGTCACAATTTTCTCGTCTATATTCTAAAAAGGCCAACATAGCATCTATATTATTTAATATATAGCTTACAGCATCTTCACCTTCCTGCATTCTTTCATTAACAAATCTAGAAATAATATGATATTGATGTCTTGTATGCTTATCATAATATTTCACAACCTCTTTTAAACTTTTACTAAGTTCCTCCTCTTCAAAGCCATATTCATCAGAATAAAATATTTTTAATAATTTTTCTGTATCTTTAGTATTATTATACTGCACTTCCTATACCCCATATATCTTTTCCGGTTGTTTTTCATAATATTTACGTATTTCATCACATTCTATCTCTTGATTTAAATCTGTATTTTTCCAAGGATCTTCTTCGTGAGTTTTTCTTACTAATTCAAATGGGTTTCTTATTTGGGAATAAGAATCAACAACTTTACTAATTATTTTTTTTGTGACATTATCAATTTTTTTTGATGGTTCATAAATAATTTTCATTGTCTTTCCATCAAGTTTCATTCTTTTACAATCTTCTTGATTCGGAATAACATCTCTTCCATATTCCTTGTAATGTTGATACGCTTCAACTACAACCGGGCCAAATTCCCATGCCATAATTTTTGAATCAAAACATTTCTGTCCAAGTTCAACCAACATTGCAGCTTGTGAATAATATAGTAATTTTTGTAATTTCAAATTGCTTACTGGGCTACCGATTTCATTTGAATATTCAATAATATATGATGATATATCAATTACATTATACCCTAACATCGTTATCCCTCTCTTTCTTTTTCTTTATCTTACTATTATATTCTCGCAATTGCAAGATTTTACATGTTTTAAAAGGTATCTAGCGATATTCTTTTATAAACAATCTCTTCTCCATATACTATAGTTAAAAATAATATGATATAAAGTCACAAAACCTCTTCATCCACCCGCTTTTCACCTATACTCTCACCACTACCGCTTCCACAACATCTGGATGTTCAACCACCCACATACCACAAAATACCACCTGTTTTGTGACTTTCTCATGCTAGGAGACAAAATATTCTACCGCATTATTCGGGAAAAACTCTTTAAATTCTCCATATAGCTGCGCAGCCAGAGTCTTATTATGCGCAATGACAAGCGTCGGTTTATTGATCTGCTGAATAACATTCGCCATCGTAAATGTCTTACCAGATCCGGTGACACCAAGCAGTGTCTGGCACTGATTTCCCTCTTTAAAGCCTCTGACCAGATCCTCGATTGCCTGCGGCTGGTCACCGGTCGGCTTGTATTGTGATACTAATTCAAAATGATCCATATGATTTCTCCTAAGCCGCTCTGTCTGGCGGTGATATTTTAGAAATAGTAGTTGTATTTTTAGTATTGTTACTTGTATAGTATATCATTCAGGAGAAAAAAAGTACAGAACTAAACCGAATGTTTGTTCTATACTTTTTTATTACTTTTATTTTATTATCAAAAATGCCGAACACTTTTACGCATTTCATGATATACTTAAATCAGTTTTTACACGGATACAAGGAGAAGCAGATTATGAAAAAACTCAGAATCTTATGGGGAATTTTAAAACGTACACGGGCAGATCATATTCTTTTAGGTTTTGTCCTCTTCCTCCTGGCCGATGCCGCCGTTATCCGGCTTGTCGAACCGGATATCCACCGCTATGGTGATGCGCTGTGGTATTGTTACGCCGTCATCTCTACCGCCGGATTTGGAGACATTGTTACCGTCACACTGATTGGAAAGATCTGTTCCGTCCTGCTCACGATTTACACTATTTTTGTCGTTGCGATCGTCACAGGTGTTGTCGTAAACTTCTACACACAACTGGTTGAAATGCAGCAAAAAGAAACACTTGCTATGTTCATGGATAAGCTGGAACGGCTCCCGGAGCTTTCAAAAGAGGAACTGGAACATATTTCGCAGAAAGTCCGCAAATTCCGTTAAAAAATACCCGCTGTCAATATGTATTCCTGTTTGCATCATCGAAATACATACTGATAACGGGTATTTTCACTATACTTCTTTTCCCATCTTCTTCACACATTTACTTCCCACTGCTGCTGCAATAAATATCCATATAAATATCTTCACCGGAAAACACAGGAACAAAAGCATGGTCACCGCCAGCGGCTTCTTCATGATACCGCCCAGAAGTGTCGATGTTACAATCGCCGCCGCAAATACAACATGACTGTCCCCCTGCTGTCCGAAGAACAGCATCGCAAGTCCGTATCCCAGACATACTCCCGCAAAAATAACCGGGAAAAAATGTCCTCCTTTTAATCCAAACTGGATACAGAGATTTGTCAATATGATTTTCAGAAATGCTACGCCGATCAATGCTATCGCCATATAACCGGCATACTCTTTCATAAGGACACCCATCTGCTCTTCTCCCGAAAACATCACTGCCGGTATCAACATTCCGATCACACCCAGACATAACCCCGCCAGAATTTCTTTTACGACACCCGGAATTTTTCCGGCAATGATTCCGGTTACCGTATGTGTCGTCTCATAAAAATATGCAAGTACACATCCACAGAACATATACACAAGCATCATCACATAATCGATTCTCTGTACCGCAACTGCATCAAATGACGGAAAACCGGACATTCCTCCGCCCATCAAAGCGGAAAGTCCCGCATAGCTTCCGGTTCCGGCTGCAAGTGCAATTCCATATATGAAGATCTTCGATCCTTTTCCAAGCTCTGCCAGCTGCATATCCGGATCTTCTTCCACCTCAAAGATCCCAAATAACGGCGCATGAAATAACACACTAAGGGAAACGGCTGCACCGATCTGTGAATATTCCTTTGTATTCTGTTTTGCAAATTTCAGATTCTCTCCTGCCCAGTAACATAAGCCTACGATAATCCCGGTAAGTCCTGCCTCCGGACCTACACTGCTTCCGATCAGAAGCGGCAGCAGTGCTGCGATCATCATGACCAGCATATTTTTATATTCGTATCTTTTTTCTTTCTTTACTTTTCCCATGACGGTTTCCATATCTTCCGGATAATCCCCGTATAACTTTCGAAATATCCCGATAATGGCTCCGCCCACAGTACACACGAGCACTGTATAATACGGAATATGAATTCTTTCCGGTATCCACTCCCATATCATTTCTGTTCCTGATGCCATGATCTTCAGCAATGCCCAGACCAAAGCTCCCGCCACAGTTCCTATGACCGCACAGAATGCCCATAATTCCAATTGGTTCTTTATTTTGATCTTCTGTATATTCTTTTCCATAATCCACTCTTATCCGGTTCTTTTTATCTCTTCTGCTCCTTCTCGTCTCTTACCTGCGGGATCAGTGATGCCGCAAGTTTTCCCTTGCCACGGTGCTTCAGATATAGAATTCCGATGATCGAGAACACCACCGCTCCGATAAAATTCACCATCAGATCTTTCATCGTATCCACTATTCCGATATCCAGATATCCACCCAGATTCCATTTTTCGCCATTGATCACCACTGACTGGATGTCCACATGCACCGGGACATTTGCACCTGTCGGGTTGAGTTTCACAGAGCTGATCGATGGAAGGATCCAGTCTTTCTGCATATCCAGTCCGAAGAACCAGTCCATTGAAAATTCAAAGAACTCCCACAATACACCGACTGTCATCGAAAAACAAAATGCAAAAAATGCCACGAAATACGGAGACATCTTAATTGAGAACCGGTCACTTCTGTTAAACAGGTCGATCAGTGCAAATCCAATTGCCGCCATAAGAAAACCGTTTGTCGTATGTAAAATGGTATCCCAAACAGGAATCTTAACATAAAATGCGTTGATCTCTCCCAGTATTTCTGCCGAAAAGATAAAAATCAGAATCACCGTCTCCAGTCCTACCGGAATCGTTACTCCCAGTGTCTGATCTAATACAGCGGGTACCATGAACAAAAACAGGGTCAGAATTCCCAGAAACATATTGTGGTAATTTCCCAGGAAAAACTGTCTGACTACCGACAGTATAACGAGAACCGTCAGCACCATCTGAATTTTCGTCCTTTCCTTTTTCAAATTCATTCCTTTTAGATTCATAACTTTTCTCCATCTCTTTTCTTAACATATTTTTTATCCGTATTTCTACGTTCACTAATATCATATCATATTTTTGCTGCCAGGCCTGAAAAAAAGTCCTTAAACAAGAATTTATACATCCGGCAACAGCCGGCATCACGATTCCTGCCTAAGGACTTTTTTATTTTTTAATTATCTTCAGGTTTACCCTGCAGATTTCATTTTATTCAAATGACTGTTCTGTACGGTTGATGATCTCATCCTGTAACGGTTTGCTTAAGTTACGGAAGAAGTCACTGTATCCGGCAACACGAACGATCAGGTCTCTGTAATCATCCGGATGTTTCTGTGCTTCGATCAGTGTCTGTCTGTCGATGACATTGAACTGAATGTGATGTCCGTCCATTGCAAAGTAGCTGCGGATCAGGCTTGACATATTCTCAAGACCTTTTTCTCCGGCAACAACATCAGGCGTAAACTTCTGGTTCAGAAGTGTTCCTGCTGTTGCAAGGTGATCCATCTTAGAGCATGACTTGATAACAGCTGTAGGTCCGTTTGTATCAGCAGACTTCTCTGGAGAGATACCTTCCGATACAGGTACATTCGCTTTTCTTCCGTTTGCAGTTGCTCCGATCACTTCTCCGAAGTATACGTGACATGTAGTAGGAAGCATATCTACTCCGTATTTTCCGCCTCTCATGGTCGGGCGTCCTGTGATCAGGTCATGATACAGATTAAATACATCCTGCATAACAGAATCTGCATAATCATCATCGTTACCATACTTCGGTGTCTTGTCATGTACCATACGGAAGATTGCATCATAACCTTCGAAGTTATGATCCATAGCTTCAAGCAGCTCTTCCATTGTGAAATTCTTCTTATCGAATACATTATACTTAACAGATGTGATACAGTCGGTAACTGTTCCGATACCTACACCCTGGATATAGTTTGTATTGTATCTTGCTCCACCTGCATTGTAATCTTTTGCATTGCTGATGCAGTCATTTGTTACCACTGACAGACAAGGTGCCGGCATATTCTCTGCATATAATTTCTCGATCACATTGTTTCCGCGAATCTTAATATCAATAAAATGTTTCAGCTGTTTCTGGAATGCATCCCATAATTCATCATAAGACTTGAAATCTTTTGCTTCACCGGTCTTAAGGCCGAGCTGTTTTCCGGATTCCTTGTCAAATCCATTATAAAGTGTCAGCTGGAATACTTTTGGAATATTCAGGTATCCTGTCAGGATGTATGCTTCACTTCCCCATGCTCCTGTCTCAACACATCCTGAAGATCCGCCGCGGCGTGCATCTTCCAGTGATTTTCCTGCATTGATAAGCTCCATGGTCTGTGCTTCTGTATTGTAGAACGCAGGCTGTCCCCATCCCTTTCTTGAGATCTCGCATGCTCTCTTCAGGAAACGTGCAGGGGTCTTCTTACTGATCGTTACGTTAGAGTTTGGCTGAACCAACTTCATCTCGTCCATACAGTCAAGGATCAGGTAGCTGACTGCATTGACACCATCACGTCCGTCCGGTGTAACTCCTCCGGTATTGATATTTGCAAAGTCTGTGTATGTGGCACTTTCTTTTAATGTGATACCTACTTTAACCGGTGCAGGCTGATTGTAGAATTTCACCCATAAGCACTCTAACAGTTCTTTTGCTCTCTCATCATCCAAAATTCCTGCTTCTGTATCTGCTTCATAATATTTGATCAGATGCTGGTCAAGACGTCCCGGGCTGAATGCATCCCATGGGTTCAGTTCTGTTGTAACTGCCAGATGTGTGAACCAGTATAACTGGATTGCCTGCCAGTATGTCTGTGGTGCATGTGCAGGTACAACCTCCAGGTTGGCTGCAATCTGTTTTAATTCTTCTTTACGTACCGGATCAGCCTCTTTTTCTGCCAGCTCCAGTGCTAATTCATGATATCTCTCACCAAGAATAATCACTGCATCGCAGGAAATATCCATGGCTTTTAACTCTTCCATTTTATCCAAAGCATCCGGATCATTCATAAAATCAAGAGCATCCATTGTCTTTTTAATCTTCTCTTTGTAGTCCAGATATCCTGTTGTAAATACCTGTTCTCCACCACATGTATGTCCCGGTCCTCTCTGCTCCATAAACTCTGTGAACATACCTGCTGCGTAACAGTCGTTCCATTCCGGAGTCATGGAAGCCAGAAGTCTCTCTCTCATAGTTCTTCCCTTCCAGAACGGAATGATCTCTTCTGCCTGGAGTTTTCTGTCTTCTTCTGTTGTGTGGAAGGATACCAGATCACGCTCACTCATAACTGTCATATCCTCAACGCTGTGACAGCAAAGTTCCGGGAATGTCGGAGATGCCTGTGGATCTTTTCCCTTCTCTCCTACGATCAGCTCACCGTCTCCAAGGTAAAGTGTCTTCTTTGAAAAATACTCTTTTAACACCATAGCTCTCATAACCGGGATAGAATATTTTCCGTCATTTTCTCTGTAAAAATCTGTTTCGATCTTTGCTCTTTCCAGATCGATGTGTACCAGTGTTGTAACACTCAGTTCTCTTAACTTCTGGATTCTTTCGTTCATGCCTCTTTTTTCAGCCATTGTTTTAACCTCCTATCTTTGTGTTAGAAAAACCTGCTTCCTGGAAGAGTTTCACAAACCCCTCCATCTCTTCTTTTGTCGGTGCATTCAAGTCATTACCTTTATATTCCATATCCAGCTTCGGATATTTACTGCTTCCCGTATTATGATATGGCAGCAAATTAACCTGTACCGGGTGAATACCGTGTTCTTTCAGGAAACGGATCGTCTCTTTCATATTCTCTTCGTTTCCATTTACTTCCTTAACAGTAGGGATGCGGATGTATATCCTTGCTCCTGCATCTGAAAGTTTTACAAGATTATCTAAGATCAGTTTATTGTCTACTCCGATATATTGCTTATGTAATTCCGGATCCATTACCTTTACATCATATAAAAATGTATCGACATATGGAAGGATTGCTTCGAACTTCTCATACGGAACATATCCGCATGTATCAATTGTAAGCGATACTTCTTCTTTCTTCAAGGCTTTTGCGATCGCAAGTACATAATCTGTAGACATAGCCATCACTTCACCACCGGAAAGTGTAACTCCACCGCCGGACTGTTCATAGAACATCAGATCTTTCATCAGTTCCTTTACAAGTGTTTTTACCGGATATTCCTGGCCAACGATCTCCCGGATTCCCTGTGTACAGAAATTCTCACATTTTCCGCAGAGCTTACAAAGTTTTTTATCCAGCTTCGGTCTTCCGTCTTCCATGGTGACCGCGCCGTTCGGACAGACTTTTGCGCATACGCCGCAACCGGTACATTTCTCCGCATCATACTGAATTTCCTGCTCGAAGCGCTGTGTCTCAGGATTATGGCACCACACACACTTTAACGGACATCCCTTAAAAAATACAGTCGTACGGATTCCGTCCCCGTCATGAATAGAATACTTCTGGATATTGGTTATCAGATCCATGATATTCTCCTTTCCTCTTATTATACTTGTTATTTTCTCATTTTTTACCCGTTTTAGACCAACGTTTGTACTTTAGTCTAATCATAACAAAAAAGATAAAGTTTGTCAATCCTTTGACAAACTTTATCTCATTAATTACCATCTGAAATGGATTCTGTCTATTCTTCATTCTCCTGAGTATTCAGATAATTTCTTTCCACCAGCTCCCATATCTCATCACGTCCCTGTTTCGTCACTGATGAGAACGGGATGACAATTGTTCCCGGTAACACTCCCAGACCTTCTTTTACAATCTTGATCTGTTTGTCTTTCTGGCTGCGTTTGATCTTATCGAGTTTTGTTGCAATGATCACCGGATGGAATCCCTGTGACACGATCCACTCATACATCATCTTGTCGTTACCGGATGGTTTATGACGGATATCGATCAGAAGGAATACTACTTTCAACTGCTTCGACCCGTGCAGATAACGTTCGATCAGCTGTCCCCATTTGATCTTCTCCTGTTCGGATACCTTCGCATATCCGTAACCCGGCAGGTCGACCAGATATAATGCCTCATTAATATTATAGAAGTTGATCGTCTGTGTCTTTCCCGGTGTTGCAGATATTCTTGCGTATGATTTGCGGTTCATAAGCGCATTGATCAGGGATGACTTTCCTACGTTGGATTTTCCTGCAAATGCAATCTCCGGAAGTGTATTCTCCGGAAGTTTGCTGGTGATTCCACATACGGTTTCCAGATTAATATTTCTGATTATCATATATTTCTCCTTTGATCCATCTCCTGACCCGTGCCAGAAGATCTGACTATACAAGTGCTTCTTTCAGCACCTCATTCATGTGTGTTACAAATTTAATTTCCAGTCCCTTTGTAATCTCTGTTGAAATTTCCTCAACATCTCTTTCATTTTTTGCCGGGACAAGTACGGTCTTCATTCCTGCATTTTTTGCAGCCAGAAGCTTTTCTTTCAGCCCTCCGATCGGGAGTACACGTCCGCGCAGTGTAATCTCTCCTGTCATAGCGAGGTCTGCCCGTACTTTTCTTCCTGTCACCGCAGACATGATTGCAGTTGCCATTGTAATACCGGCAGATGGTCCGTCTTTTGGAACGGCTCCCTCCGGAATATGGATATGTATATCATGTTTCTTAAAAAAATCATCTGTAATATCGTGCTCTTTGCTTACGGAACGGATATAACTGATACCGGTTCTCGCGGACTCTTTCATGACATCGCCAAGCTGTCCGGTCAGCAGGATTTCTCCTTCTCCCGGCATCATATTCACTTCGATCTGGAGTGTATCACCGCCGACACTGGTCCATGCGAGTCCACGCACAATACCAACTTCATCTTCTTCATTTGCCATCTGATAACTGTAAAGTTCCTTACCCAGATAGTGTTCCATATTCCGCTCTGTCACATGAATGGATTTCTTCTTTTTCTCAAGGATCTCCATTGCTGATTTACGGCAGATATCACCGATCTTACGTTCCAACTGTCTGACCCCTGCTTCTTTTGTGTAATTTCTTGCCATCTTCCAAATCGCATTTTTACTGATGGTCAGCTGATCTGCTTTCAGTCCATGCTTTTCGATCTGCTTTGGAATCAGATGTTCCTGCGCAATATGCAGTTTTTCATTTTCTGTATAACTGGTAACCTCAATGACTTCCATACGGTCAAGAAGCGGCCTTGGAATGGTCTGCAGGCTGTTTGCCGTTGTGATAAATAACACTTCCGACAGATCCATCGGCACTTCCAGATAATGGTCTACGAACTTATTATTCTGTTCGCCATCCAGAACCTCCAGAAGTGCTGAGAATGTATCTCCTTTATAGTCATTGCTGACTTTATCTATCTCATCCAACAGCATCAGTGGATTCTTGACTCCTGCCTGTTTCATTCCATTTGCGATTCTTCCCGGCATTGCTCCTACATAAGTCTTTCTGTGCCCCCGGATTTCCGCTTCGTCACGGACACCTCCAAGCGAAATTCTCACATACGGCTTCTTCAACGCCCTGGAAAGAGATTTCGCAATCGAAGTTTTACCGGTTCCCGGAGGACCCACAAGACAGATGATCGGTGCTTCGCCTTTTTTCGTAAGCGCCCGTACTGCAAGATATTCAAGTACTCGTTCTTTTACTTTCTCCAGACCGTAATGATCTTCATCCAGTACCTGTCTTGCAAATGCAATATCTTTATGCTCTTTGCAAGTTTTATCCCATGGCATTTCAAGCATTGTTTCGATATAGGTCCGGATAACGCCTGTTTCCGCCGGGGAATTCATGGAATTGCGGAATCTTTTGATTTCTTTGTTCAGCTTTTCTTTTACTTCTTTCGAAGCTTTCAATGCATCTGCCGCCTGCTGGAATTCATCCGCATCCGACATGGTATTGTCATCACCAAGTTCCTCACGGATTACTTTCAGTTCTTCCCGTAGGATGTATTCCCTCTGATTCTTGTCCACACGTTCTTTCACCTTACTTTGGATCTCTTCTTTTACTTTCTGTGCCTGGATCTCATTCACAATCTTATATAGCAGAAGTTCATACCGTCTCATAACGTTCGTCTCTTCCAGCAGTTCCTGCGCATCTTCGAATGAAAACGGCATATTTGCAGCAATCACATCTGTCAGGTATTTCAGATCATGAATGGATTCCACCTGCATGCCAAGTTCTTTTGAAAGCTTTGGGTTCTTTAACAGATATTCTTTGAAGACATCCTGTAATCCACGGATCATTGCTTCCCGGTTCATTGGATCGTCTTCTTCCCGCTCTCCGGATACTACTTCATCATCCGGCAGTTCTACTACCGTTGCCTGGAGATATGGTGTCTCACTATCCATTCTTACAAGACTTGCTCTTACTTCTCCGGATACAAGTACACGGCTCATTTTTTTTGGTAATTTTACTACCTGCCTTATGGTAACAACACAGCCAACCAGATAGACATCTTCTGCTCCCGGCTCTTCTATTTCCAGATCCTTCTGAGCGCTGACGAATAACTTCTGGCCGTTTTTTACCGCCTCTTCAATCGCCTGCAGTGATTTTTCCCTGCTTACATCAAAATGTCTGACCTCTTCCGGCAGTATCGTAAGTCCTCTTAAGGCAACCATAGGCAGACTATAGGTTTCTCCTGTCATATATTCACACTCCTGTTCACCGACTGGATTATCTTGGTATAAAATCAGCGGGTACAATTATTCTTCGCACCCGCCGTCTTTCTTTTCATTTATTATGCACTTTCTGAGTCAGGTTCTGCATGTTCACATACAGGCTCTCCTGTTCCTTTTACAACATCTTCTGTGATGTGGCATGATTTTAATGTCTCATCCGATGGTGCTTTATACATGATATCCATCATGATACTTTCCATAATCGCTCTCAGTCCTCTTGCTCCCGTCTTTCTCTTCAGGGAAGTCTCTGCGATTGCTTCCAGTGCTTTATCATCAAATGTAAGCTCTACATCGTCCAGTTCCAACAGCTTCTGATACTGTTTAGTCAATGCATTCTTCGGCTCTGTAAGAATCTTCATTAATGCATCTTTATCCAGCATTTCCAATGCTACTGTTACCGGTACACGGCCTACGATTTCCGGAATCAGACCAAATTTCACAAGATCCTGCGGCAGAATCTGCTGAAGCAGTCTGTCCACATCATCTTCATGCTTTTCTGCAATCTCTGCATTGAATCCAATTGATTTCTGATCGATACGTTTTTCAACGATTTTTTCGATTCCTTCAAAGGCTCCTCCACAGATGAATAAAATATTCGTGGTATCGATCTGGATCATCTCCTGATGCGGATGCTTTCTTCCTCCCTGTGGAGGTACATTGGCAACTGTTCCTTCAATAATCTTCAGAAGCGCCTGCTGTACACCCTCACCCGATACATCTCTGGTAATCGATGGATTCTCTGATTTTCTTGTAATCTTATCAATCTCATCAATATATATAATTCCATACTCTGCACGTTCAATATCTCCGTCTGCCGCCTGAATGATCTTCAGAAGAATGTTTTCTACATCTTCACCGACATATCCGGCCTCTGTCAATGCTGTTGCATCAGCAATCGCAAACGGTACTCCCAAAATCTTTGCCAGTGTCTGAGCCAGAAGCGTCTTACCGCATCCTGTCGGTCCGAGCATGAGAATATTACTTTTACCAAGATCTACTTCCATATTTCTTCCCGCCATTACACGTTTATAATGATTATAAACAGCTACCGATAATACTTTTTTCGCTTCTTCCTGACCAATGACATATTCATCCAGAAATGCTTTGATCTCTTCCGGTTTTAAAAGATTGATATCCGAGAACGGATTCCATTCTCTTCCGTTCTCGTATTCAAATTCTTCTTCTATAATCTCTGCGCAGACATCCACACACTCATCACAGATATATGCCCCATTCGGACCTGCGATCAGCTTTCTCACCTGATTCTGCGTCTTGTTACAGAACGAGCATCTTACCTGATCATCGTTCTTTCCTGCCATACTTTTCACCTCGTCTGAGGACTGCCCTAGCGGTTCTTGATGACTTCGTCAATCAGACCATACGCTTTGGCTTCTTCCGCAGTCATAAAGTTATCTCTTTCTGTATCTGCGTTGATGACCTCTAACGGCTGTCCTGTATTTTCTGCCAGAATCTGATTCAGTTTCTGACGAGTTTTTAAGATATGATCTGCTGCGATCTGAATCTCTGTTGCCTGTCCCTGAGCTCCGCCAAGCGGCTGATGGATCATGATCTCAGAGTTTGGAAGCGCAAGTCTCTTGCCCTTTGTTCCTCCTGTAAGAAGGAATGACCCCATACTTGCAGCCATACCAATACAGATTGTCTCAATATCGCATTTGATATACTGCATGGTATCATAAATTGCCATTCCGGCTGTTACAGAGCCTCCCGGACTGTTGATGTACAGATGGATATCTTTCTCCGGATCTTCTGCTTCAAGAAACAGAAGCTGTGCAACGATCACACTTGCAGATACATCTGTTACTTCTTCTCCCAGAAATATAATTCTGTCTTTTAATAATCTTGAATAGATGTCGTAAGAACGTTCTCCACGGCTTGTCTGTTCAATGACATAAGGTACTAAACTCATGTATATGCCTCCTGACTATACTATGTTATGATCTGACGTTATTTTTCTACTGCATTCTCAACAAGGAATGTAACAGCTTCCTGAACTGCCAGATCTTCCTTCATCTGTTTCTTCTCGTTCTCACCCATGAATTCTTTCAGTTTCTCAACTTCCATGTTGTAAGATTCAGCCATCTTGGCAAGTTCTTCATCGATCTTCTCATCTGTGATTTCGATATTTTCAGCTTTTGCTACCGCCTCAAGTACAAGACGTGTCTCAATTCTCTTGATTGCCTGTGGTCTCATATCTTCCATCATCTTCTCTGCAGTCAGTCCTGTGAACTGGAAGTACTGCTCAAGAGTGATTCCCTGAGACTGGATTCTCTGTGCAAAATCCTCTACCATCTGAGTTGTCTGTGTCTCGATCATTGGCTGTGGGATCTCGTATTCTGCATTCTTAACAGCCTGCTCTACAGCCTGATCTTCCTGATTTCTCTTTCCGTCTGCTGCTTTCTGCTCTTTGATCTTTGCTTTTACATCTGCTTTGTATTCTTCTAATGTATCGAATTCAGATACTTCTGCTGCGAATTCATCATCAATTTCCGGCAGTTCTTTTGCTTTGATCTCATGAACTGTGCATTTGAATACAGCTTCTTTTCCTTTTAATTCTTCTGCATGATAATCTTCCGGGAAAGTAACTTTTACTTCAACTTCTTTCTCAGCTTCAGCGCCTACTAACTGCTCTTCAAATCCAGGAATGAACGATCCTGATCCGATAGTCAGTGGATAGTTTTCTCCCTTTCCGCCTTCAAATGCTTCACCATCAACAAATCCTTCAAAGTCGAGAATTACTTCATCACCGTCTGCTACCGCACGGTCTGTAACTACAACTTCTCTTGCATTTTTCTCTGCTTCTTCCTGGATCTTAGCGTCTACTTCTTTCTGAGTTACGCGTGTAGATACTTTATCTACTTCCAGTCCTTTATACTCACCGAGTTTTACTTCCGGCTTTGTTGCAACATCTGCTGTAAAGATGAATGATTTTCCTTTTTCAATCTGAACAACATTGATCTCCGGTCTTGAAACAATCTCAAGTTCACACTCTTCATATGCTTCAGAATATGCCTTAGGGATCAGTGTATTTGCTGCATCATCGTAGAAGATCTCCGGTCCATACATTTTCTCGATCATCTGACGTGGTACTTTTCCTTTACGGAATCCCGGCATAGCGATCTTGTTCTTCTGCTTCATATATG